>ENA-OQCX01000214-OQCX01000214.1-human-gut-metagenome-genome-assembly--contig:-NODE-214-length-30571-cov-5.122389_pt1 | contig 30571 bp, 29 predicted proteins | sample MGYA00242762_ERZ504587 | MGnify/ENA primary metagenome ERZ504587 (study PRJEB26092, sample SAMD00036337) | human gut metagenome | host: Homo sapiens | study: EMG produced TPA metagenomics assembly of...
GCCAGTCATCTTTCCTGTACCAGCCTCTTTCTCCATTCCAGTCCATTCCTCCAAGTGCAAGCCACTCACCGTCGAACCAGAGCAGATCAATCTTTCCATAATTACTCATCAGCTCCATCAGCTGATCATGGCACTGTTTTTTCAGTGCCTCTGCACTCTCCCAGTAAAGATCCGGCATGAAATATCCTGGAAAGCGCCAGTCGAGAGGAGAATAATAAAAGCAACTTTCATTCCTTCTTTCCGGCACGCCTCCACATATTCTTTAACAAAATCCCGATGTGCAGCTCCTTTCATTGCGGTAAAATCACTGCATTTCGAATCGAACAGGCAAAAGCCATCGTGGTGGCGTGTTGTCAGCACCATGTACTTCATCCCGCTGCCTTTGCATTTTTGGCCCACTGTTCCGCATCAAATTCTGCAAGAAAGTCATCCTTCAGTGTCTCATACTTCCGTACATCCAGATGCTCATTCATCAGCACCCATTCCCCTTTTCCGAGCATCGAATATACTCCCCAGTGAATAAACATGCCAAACTTCGCATCCCGGAACCATTTCATCTGTCTTCCGACAGTTTTTCTACCTTTCCGGTCTGTAATTTTTTCTTGCCGCCGGAAGGATTTCATTTCTTCTATTGTTTCATTTTTCTCCAAACTCCGCATCTTTTCCCGGTAGTCATGATACAGTTCTTGATTTACCTTTTCCAATATAGCAATTAATTCTGAATCTGTCATCTCATTCCAGATCATCAGGTGAACGATACGAATGGGCTGAGAAAGAAGCATTTCTCTTACATTTTTCTCTTCTTTCAGACGCTGCGCGAAGATTCCTCCTGCTTTTTCTGTAATTTTACGATACAGCTCTTCAAAAATCTGTTCCCCAGCCTTCGTTTCCAGCAGACGCTCCGTTTTATCCCATCCCTGGATCTGTTTTGGTACTGGAAAAACCGGTGTTACTTCGATCTTCTGTGCTGCACGGATATCCTGTACTGAAAATCCAAGCTCAAGTCCATACATTCCCTGCGGTACCGTCCGCTCATCAACGCGTTCATCGTAGAGTTCAAACAGTTCACGTGAAATGGAAAATACAAACTCTTTTTCTTCTCCCGCCTCCAGTATGATTTTCTGAAAATCGCGAAGTTCCCTGGCTGGCCTTGCTTTCCATGCTCTTGGATTTTTCACATAGAGCTGAACGACCTGAGTCCCTTTTCTGTTGCCCGTATTTTTAATTTTTCCACGCAGAACTGTTTTCTCACAATCTGTGATTTTCTCCTGCTCCACGCTGCACTCCGTAATTTCAAATGTTGTATACGAAAGTCCGAATCCAAACGGAAACTGCACCGGAATTTTTTCGTCTCGTATCCTCGGTAGCCCATAAACATACCCTCGCGGTACGTCACCTGCTCCGTCTGCTCTGCAAAATTTTCATCCGAGATAATCTGTTCCCGGAACGCTGGAACTGACACAGGCATATGTCCGGACGGATTCACCTCTCCGCTTATCACTTTCACAATCGCTCTTCCAATCCCCTGACCGCCGTAGAAGCATTCCAGAATCGCCTTTACTTCGTCGGCCCACGGCATGGCAACGGCTCCGCCGTTCATCACAACCGCAATTACATTCGAATTAACTGCAGCAATTTCTTTTAAAAGAGCCACCTGGTATTCCGGCAGTTCATACTGCACACGGTCATTTCCTTCTCCTTCAAACCAAAATCCATAGCAAGGAAAAACAGAACCGCATCTGCATCCGCTGCTGTTTTCACCGCCTCATCCCGGAGTTTTTGCTGCTCCGCTTCACTTCCCGCATTGTTCCTGCGATATCCCATCGCAAACGGTGTATTATCTGCTCCGTTCCATTTTTCTGCACATTCCCAGGCGTCTTCTTTTCCTGCTCCTTCTACTTTTCCGGAGCCCTCCGCCTGAAACAGAGGTTCTCTCGCATATTCTCCAATAACCGCCAGCTTTCTGCCCTGCTGCAGCGGCAGAATATCCTCTTTATTTTTCAGCAGAACAATGGCTTCTTCTGCTGCTGCGCAGACCTTTTCATGATTTTCTTTTAAAATCAGCTCTCGTTCTTCCTCTGTCTTTTTCGTTTTCGGAATCTTCCACTTTCTCGCATTTCGTATGATGCATTCTGCCCGCTCACGGATCACGTGTTCGTCCAGTCTGCCCTGTTTCCACTGCTCCACCATATAAGCAGTGCTTTTTCCATCCGTTCCCGGCATTTCAAGATCCAGTCCTGCCTCTGCCGATTTCACCCGATCGTCCAGTCCGAACCAGTCCGTCATGACCAGTCCGTCAAATCCCCATTCTTTTCGAAGAATATCGAACAGCCAGCGGTTTTCTGCACAGTATGTTCCATTGATCTTCGAAAGGCTCGTCATGACGCTGCCGGTTTTCCCTCACGGATTGCAATTTCAAATGCTTTTAAATACAGATCCCGCAGGACATCTTCCTCACAGATTACATTCAGATATTCCCGTTCGGTCTCCTGATTATTTGCAGCAAAGTGCTTGATACATGCGCCGACCTGCTGTGACTGCACGCCGCGGATATAGGCACCTCCCAGTCTTCCTGCAAGAAGCGGATCCTCGGAAAGATATTCCACATTTCTTCCGCAGAGGGGATTCCGTTCCAAATTAACCGCCGGTCCAAGCACCAGATCCACTCCGTACGCAGCCGCCTCTGATCCAATGATTGTTCCTACCTGCTCTGCTACATCCGGGTTCCAGGATGCCGCTACTGCTACTCCCGCCGGCAGACAGTCGCCGGTTCACTTCGATTAATGCCAAGAGAATCCTTATCCTTTTTCTGATAGCGAAGCCCCATCGTCCATCGCTCATTTCCAGGGATGGAATATCGTATTCCGGCAGTGCTTTTGTATTCATAAACTGATCGCCGCAGAGAAGCGAAATCAGTTTTTCTGTTTCCATCTCTTTTATTTTCATTTGCTTTCCCCCAATTTTTTCTCAGCCTTTTACAGCTCCAATAGAAATTCCTTTTACAAAATATTTCTGTACGAATGGGAATACGATCAGAATCGGAAGCAGTCCGACGATGGCGATTGCCATACGCACGGTCTCCTGCGGGATTCCCCCTCCTACGCTGGCCAGGTTGATATTACTGTTCGCATTTTTGGAAAGAAATTCGATGTTTTTAATCATATTATTCAAAAGCTGCTGAATGCTGAATTTGTTAGTATCTGTAATATAGTATAATCCATTCGTCCAGTCATTCCAATAACCAAGTCCGGCAAATAATCCGACCGTTGCAATGATCGGTTTACACATAGGAAGAACTACTTTGCGGAATACCTGAAACTCTGTTGCACCATCAATTTTGGCAGCCTCACTTAATGCCGCCGGTACATTTGACTGAATATACGTTCTTGTCAGAATCACATTAAAAGCACTCATCAGCAGACCCGGTATAATTAATGCCGGAATCGTATTTTTCATGTGCAGGTAGCGGGTATACATAATATAGGTCGGTACCAGTCCACCATTAAACAGCATCGTGAAAAAACAGATAAAATGCAAGAAATGTTTTTCCAGGAAATTTCTCATGTGCCAGTACATACGCATACAAAAGTGTCATCATCACGCCAATCGTTGTTCCAATCGCGGTTACCAGAATGGTGATTCCATATGCATGGAAAACCTGTGCCCTCTCGTTCCAAATGTACCTGTATGCTTCCAGACTCAGTTCTTTTGGGAAGAAAGAATATCCATGCAGCACAATCTCATTGTTGCTTGTAAACGATGCAACCACCAGAAGCACCAGCGGAATCACCATAATCAGTGAAATCAGTGCCAGAACTACCGTGATCATTCTCTGATAACGCCGTTCCTGTTTTCCTACCATAATTTTGTCCTCTTTTCTGTCAGAACAGTGCATTCTCACTGCTGTAACGTTTTGTAAGCCAGTTTGCAATCATGACAAGTGCAAATCCCATCAGCGACTGATATACACAGGCTGCCGATGACATACTGATGTCACCCAGCTCAATCAGTCCTCGATATACGTAAGTATCAATCGTGTTGGTTGCATTGATCAGCGCTCCCGAGTTCATTGGTACCTGATAAAACAGACCAAAATCAGAATAGAAAATTCTTCCGATGGACAGCAGTGTCATTGTGACTACTGTAGATTTCAGCAGCGGAAGGGTAATACATTTGATTTTATGCCATCTTGTTGCTCCGTCAATCTCAGCTGCCTCATACATTTCCTGGTCAATTCCAAGAATCGCTGCCAGATAAATAATGGATGAATATCCGGCTCCCTTCCAGCAGTTTACAAAAATCAGGATGAATGGCCAGTATTTTGACTCGGTGTAAAATGAGATATTTTCTTTTCCAAGAGAAGTCAGCAGTCCATTAACAAAGCCAGTACGTCCGCTTAAGAACGCATATACCAGATAGCTGACAATGATAATCGAAATCAAAGATGGAATCAGAACAGCAGACTGAAAAATTTTCACTTTTGTCTTGCTTCTTAATTCACTCAGTAAAATTGCAATCAGAATAGATACCGTCGTATTAACGACAATAAATGCAAAATTGTATAATAATGTGTTTCTTGTAATCAGTGCTGCATCCGGTGTTTTAAACAGATATTCAAAGTTGGAAAGCCCCGCCCAGTCACTGTGCAAAATTCCTTTTGCAAAATTCAAATGTTTAAAAGCAATGATGATACCGGTCATCGGCACATAGTTATTAATTAAAAGATATAAAAATCCCGGCGCTACCATTATATATAATGGAAATGCTCTTTTTATATTTTTCCATGTTTTCTTTTTTCCCATAGAAATCCCTCTTTTTCTGTCTCAAAAGCCAGGGCCGGCCGATTCTCATCGTCCGACCCTGTCTGCCTTGTTTATTTATTTGCAAGCCATTCGTCTACCTGTTTCTGCATATCTTCGATAATATTGTCGATACCTGCTGATTTCAGTTCTTCATTGAACTGCGGCAGTGTCGTACTTGGATCTGCATCGCCGTTTTCGATGATTGCTTTTATATTTATCTGTTTACGTTTGTAATTGCTGTAATTTCATTTTTTACATTTGTCGTGTCATAAATGAATCCATACAGCGGAGATTCCTGTGCAGTATCATTGTATTCCGTAAATTTCTCGTATACATTTTCCGGATCAGTTTCCCATGCATAGCCAACAGAACCATTACCACAGAGCACAGCTCGTTGCCCAGCCTACCGAATCAGAAGTTACTCCATCTGGATAAGATGCAATTCCATCCGATACAACATAATCTTTGCCTTCAATTCCATATCGGAACAGATTCTGGAAGTCGGAGTCTGAGTACAGCAGATTCAGGACTGCAAGAGCTTTTTTCGGGTTCTCGCACTGTGCCGGAATTGCCCACTGGCAGAAGTTAACAGAGGAGGTACTGATAGTGCTTCTTCCAATCGGAATCGAAACGATTTCTTTACCGGAGTTCATTGTTTCCTGTGTTGCAGTTCCCGGATGCTGGTTTCCATAATAGCTGAACGCTGTATTGGCACGGAACAGATCCTGACGGGTTGTTGTATTCGTTGTAGAATCTGGCATAAAATAGCCTTTCTGGTTCCAGTCATATGCTTTTTCAGCCATCTCTTTGTACTTTTCTGTGTCATACGTATTAATAACGGTGATTCCATCGGATGCATCATCATCGATATCAACGCCGACACCTGAAGTTACAACATCAAACTCTCCTTTTACATAGTTCAGGAAACATCCATTGTTCAGATCCGACGGAATCATCGGATAAAGTTCCGGATGTACTTCCTGGCATTTTTTCAGTACTTCCTCGATATCATCAAAGTTTTTGATATCTTCCGCTTTATATCCAAGCTCTTCCAGAATGTCTGCCCGGCACATAAATCCTGCCTGGGATGCAAGGTCACGATACGTCGGCAGTCCATACAGATTACCGTCGAAATAGCATGCTTCAATATAACGTTCCATTGCACTGTATGCATCCGGTGCATACGTCTCTATCAGATCATTGATTGGATAGAGCTGTCCTCTCTGTCCATCTTCACGAATATTGGACATCAGAAATACCATATCCAGTTTTTCACCGCTCGAAAGCATCAGGTTCGTCTGGTCGTTATAAGCACCCCATTCAATAATCTGAAGTTTTACTTTTGCATCTACCTTTTCTCCGATGATCTCATTCATTGCATCCTCTACGGCCTGCATATCTGCCGGTGATGCATTAGATCCTGGCCATACCATCAGAAGTTCTTCTGTTTTCCATCCTTCAGATCGGATGTACTATCTCCTGCTTCACTTTGGTTCGATGCTGTTTGTCTGCGCAGAATCTGCCTTTGTGCTGTCCGAACTCTTGCTGTCCCCACATCCTGCAAGAAGTGATGCGGTCATTGCCGCCATCAAAACTGCTGCTGCCATTTTCTTTCTCATTTGTGTTACCTCCCGTGTTTTTTGATGGTTTTATCTTACCGCACTTCCACTTCTCTCTCAATTTCAATCCCGACCCGTTTTATAACAAAAACGACTTATCCTTTTGCTTTTGCCGCACGATATTCCAATGGTGTACGTTCGGTCTGTTTTTTAAATATTTTAGAAAAATAGGCCGGCGAATCATAGCCTGTCCGAATACTGATTTCAGAAATCGACAGCGTCGTCTCCCGCAGCATTTTCTTTGCCATCAAAATTCGATAATGCTGTACATACTCCATCAGTGTATATCCTGTCTGTTTCTTAAACTCCCGGTTGATATGATCCTGGTTCAGATGCACCAATTCTTCAATCTTCTTTCGTGTAATCACTTCACTGTAATGGCTTTCCAGATACTTTTAATCGTATTGACCGCTCTGCCATCTCCGGATCTGCTTCCGGTTTGTTTTTGTTTTATACTCCTCCAGCTTTTCCACTGCTGAAGCAATTGTTTCTTCCAGTTCATCAAATGCAATCGGTTTCAGTAAATACCGGTAAACCCCAAGGGAAATTGCACTTCTCGCATAATTAAAATCCGGGTACCCAGTCAGAATAATATTGATAATTTCAGGATACATATCCTGAATCCATTGAATCAGACTCAGACCATTCTCTTTTGGCATTTCAATATCGCAGATCACAAGATCAATTTTGGAACTACTGATAATGTCCCGTGCAAGATCCGTATTGTAGGCCGTAAAAACCTTTTGAATTCCCTTCTTTTTCCAGTCAATTGCCTTCTCCATAATATGCAGCATGGCAATTTCATCATCTACCAGCAGCAGATTCATTTTTGCTCCCTTCTTTCTACTGTTTTTCTATTCTCGGCAGTAAAATGCGAATTTCACTATATCCCGGCTGACTTGTAATTTTTAATTCATACGCCTCCCCATAAAATTCACGGATACGTTCCTTCACATTCTGTATTCCGATATGTTCTCCTTCTTCTTCAATTGACTCATTCCGATTAATTTTATCAAGAATTTCTTTCTTAAATCCTAAACCATTATCTTCGATCAGAATCAGCAGATCATGCTCGCCTTCTCTTTTTACTGTCAGCTCGATTTCCAGATGCGGAACCAGCATAATATTATGTTTTACACTGTTTCCAACAAAAGTCTGAATCACCAGTGGAAGAATCATTTCATCCTCCATTTCCGGTTCTACGTTTACCTGAATTTCCAGCATATCTTTATAACGGCAGTGCTGAATTTCAACATAGCTTATCAGACATCGAAGTTCTTCTTTCAATGGTACAAAGGTTCCTTTCTGCCCCATCAGATAACGGAAATATGCAGCTGATACCCGGCAGAGTTTCTGAATTTCTTCAAAATCCTGAATCTGTGCCATTCCATGAATCAGATTTAAAATATTGGTATAAAATGCGGCTGAATCTGCACCTGCAGGAAACGGCTTCGCGCCCTCTGCCGCTCCAGCTCTTTTTCATAAACATCAATTCTTAAAATCTGAATCTGATCTGCCATATGATTAAAGGTCTGATAGAGCTGTCCGATCTGAGATACATTTTCCCGCTCCGGCAGACGTACGTCCAAATCCCCGGTACTGTACTGCTCCATGGCTCTTCGAGCTGTTCTAATGGCGCAAAGACTGTTTTCCCTGCAGACCAATTGCCATCAGAATGCTGGCAATTGCAAGCATCATGACTCCCATTAGCAGAAGCGTTCCGAACGTTCCTCCCGGGTCCAGCATTCCTTCATCCATACTGACATAAATCTGTGCATTTGTATATTTCAGTGGATAAACACAAGTTGTACTAATTCCGCTTTTTCTTGTCCCCTGGTGTATTTTTACTTCTCCTGTCTCATTATCCCGCACTTCTACGCAAAGATCTTTTCGTTCTCCGACAAAACCAGATACAATTCTTTCCAAAGAAAATGCAGCTCCAATGTATCCATTTTCAGCCGAATAAATACGCGCCAGGTACTGATGTCCATCAAATTCCATAAAAATCCAGTTTTTCTCTGGTTCCTGATATTGGTTCGCGATATAAGAAATGATTTTCTCTTTAAACGCTCTCTGATAGGCATAAGTTGTCCCTTCCTCTGTGCTTACAAAATAAATATTTCGTTCCGGCACATAGACAAACAGCATCATTTCCCTTCCATACCGTTCTCCCATTTCGATCATGATTTTCTGCTGCTGTACTTTAGCAGTTTCCACCGTTAGCGGATCTTTCGAAATACACAGCTGCTGATAATATGGTGTTGAATCCGTTCCGCTCATCAGCAGAAGCGCTTTTGAAGTTGATGCAAATTTATCCTCCAGAACTGGCCGTAGCTCTCTATCGTATTAGAAAATAGCCTCTCCGTCTTTCTTCTGTCTCTCTGAATCAGAAAAATACTTACAAGCTCAATAATGAGGACAGCTAAAATCATAACTGTCCCCATGATCCAGAGTGACTTGTAAATAACTGACTTGTCCTCTGTTTTTTTCATTTTCTTTTCCTCATGCAATCTTCTTTAACAAATCACCAGTTCACCATCAAACGCCTGCAGCGTGCAGGTATCTTCCATCTTTTTCTCCTGCAGCACCCCATATCCATTCTCTGGAAGCTCTATTTTCTGCTCCTTTCCCGTCAGATTCACATAAAAATACTGGTTTTCCGCTATTTTTCTTCCAATTACTCCCTGCGGTGTAACCACGGACTGCATACTTTTTTCCCTGCAGCATTCATCAAGAACCTCGCCTAAAAGTTCCGGCTCTGTTTCACAAAACAAATAATACGCCGCTCCTTTTCCATACCGATTTCTGGTTATAGCTGGAATCTGATGTGTCTCCTCACGCTGCAGGACTTCTGCATCTGTTGCTTCGATCTGCTCATAATAATCCACATCAATCCATTTTTCTCTCACTTTCAGAAGTTCTCTTCCGTTTGCCGGATTTCTGCGAAGCTTCTGCTCTTCTTTTTCAGAAACTTCCATACCTGCGGTTCTCTGATATCCAACAATTTCTATTCCAAATACATCAGTCAGGTTTCCTGGTCTCGACGTGTCAAATACCTGACCGGTTTCTTTTACCCATGCAGAATACCCTGTCATAATTGCCGTACCGCCATTTTTTATAAATTCCCGCACCGTGTTTTCCTGCTCGTGATCCATTACAATTTCACCCGGAATAATCAGGATCTGATATTGTTCTGTCATTTGATGCAAATCTACAACATTATAATCAAGGTTTCTCTCTTCCAGAATCCGATGCGCGATGGCAAGGTTGTTGCTGTATGGCATTCGATACTGCATTTTTGCATACGCAGCCATAAGCTCACTGTCATAACTGTAAGAAACAGCAATCTCTGGCTGCGGCAGATATGGAAATCCGTATTTTTCCAGCTTCCGAAAATCCGATGCAATCCACTGGTATTCCCGATAATTTTCATTCGGTCTTCCATCATGATTCAGCATACCGGTCAGATATTGTTCTTCGCCATTCAGCATGCTTCGCCAGGTCCATCCCAGCATCATCTGCATCCGATGCAGCAGACACCAGAACGCATACATTCTGTTCATACCCATTGCCGCATGATGAATCCCGAAACCACCTGTCACAAATTCAATGCACCACATTGGTTTTCCAGTTTCAGCAATCCGTTTCATGTACCAGGAACCCGTTTTCCAGAATCCCATACTCTCCCTGTTTCCATAGCCAGGATAAAAACCGATGCCAGGATAGTCAACAAATCCAGATGCTGTCTTCAAATAATCAAATCCAAGCGTCTCATATTCTGCAAAGTGGTTCGATGTATGAGCCTTTCCCGGCGCATTTTGTTCTACCGTTTCTGCCAGTTCTGTAATAAATCTGCGATACCATCGGAAAAGAAGCGCCGCATATCCAGCCATGCCTCCGGTGCCCCGATTTCGTATTCATTTACCTGCATTGCAACGTCTTCGAAAGATGAAGCTTTCGGCTCCAGCGCTGGGTTGCCCAGGCATGATTTAGTGCTTTTATTGTTTTATATTTCTTTTCCAGCCATTTCTGAAATCTCTTCTTCGACGCTTCAGAATAGGATGGATAGCCTGCTCCCAGCTCATTGCACAGTCCAAACGCAAACAGCGCCGGATGATTTTTATAACGGGAAACGATTTTTTCAGCAAACCGCAGTGCATACTTCTGATACTCTGGATCAGAAACATCGTCCATATATCGGCGCAGCGGTGCCTGTGGAGCTCCATTTTTTCCTCCTACATTGCATCCCGGGCAAAGTTTATGAACCCAGATCGGTGCCGGATGCATCGACACATCCAGTATTACATTCAATTTGTATTTTACGCATAACTCCATAACCTGATCAAACCATTCGAAGGTATAAACGCCATCCTCCGGCTCATAGCTGTCCCAGCACAGATGTCCCAGCCGCACCGTATCAAATTCCAGCCTCTTCATCATTCAAAATCCTTTCCCACCGCTCTTCGGCCAATCATGCGGATGATAATTGTCCGATATATAAACTCATTTTATTCACTCCGTTTCTGTTTTTCTTACCTCCATTTTGCAGCAAAATCATTAAAATTTCTATGACAATTACGACGTAAAATATAATTTTATCGAGTTTTTCCTGTTTTTCCATTTTTTCTTAGTCAATTATATTCTAAAGTTGTCTATTTTTCCACTCTTTCTCTGCTTTTTCTTTTTCGAATGCCTAACATCTTACTATGCTGGACAAATCTATTATAAAAGCAGAATTATCTTTATGAGGATTCGTTTTCCGCTAAAATAGGATAACAGCAAAAAAAATCCACAGAGCCCTTATCCCCCCTGTGGATTTTTTCTATTTCTATTCTATTTTCTTCTCCACCCGGTACTTCTTCGGCGATATTCCATAGCGCTCTTTAAAAATCCGATGAAAATAACTCATGTTCTCATACCCGACCCGCTCGCCGATGTCTGCCACGGAAAGTCCTGTCGTTTCCAGCAGATACGCGGCCTGGGTGAGGCGTTTGTTCTGGACAAGTTCAGTGTAGTTTTTCCCGGTCAGGCGGCGGATCATGCGGCTTAAGGTGTAAAAATCGTAGTGCAGTTCTTCCGCCAGTTCCGAAAGACTGCCCTCCCGGTAATGTTCCTCGATATAGCGGTATACGCCGAGCAGCATCTCCTGTTCAAAATACTGCTCTCCCACCTGCACGCGTTCGGTGTAGTTCATGAGCTGCAGGAATAAAAGGCCCATCGTAATCTGATTGATGCTCCGCTTATTGCTCTGGTGATGTAAGAGCGTCCAGACGAGATTTTCGATCAGATTCTGCACCGGAAGGACATCCGCGATTCTGTAATGCAGATAACAGAGCGGTACCTCCCCGCTTTTCAGACAGCCGACGATAAAATCCTTTAACTGATTCTCCTCTGCCCCGATCATTCGCAGCGTCTGGTCAAAAAACTCCGGCAGAATCAGAAAGTTGACCGCGATATCGTCACGCCCTGCCGGTTCAATTTCCTGCACTGCATTCTGATTCAGAATCAGCAGCTCACCCGTTTTCAGCTCGATCCGGTCCCCGTTGATGGTGTGCACGGTGCTTCCCTGGCACATGTAGATCATCTCGACATAATTGTGGCTGTGCGCCGGAAAACGAATAAACCGCGTGTGCGGCCGAATATCAATCAATTTTCCCCGCTTCAGCAGCTTTCCCGCATCCATCACAAACTTCTGCCCGCTCGAATACCGCTCCTTTTCCACTTCCGTCTTGCCGTCCAGAATCGCCTGTTCCTCCTCCGTAATCCGGGACAGGTCTGCTATAATTTCCTGTTTCACGATTATTCCTCACATTTTTCACGTTTTTTCTGCTTTCTATTATATTCCATTCTAGTGCAAATAAGCAATGTACTTTTTCTTCTCACTTTCTGATAAATATTCCTTTCCTACGCATCAAAACAGCAAGTGCTGCACTGCCAAGTGAAACGTAACGAAGATTCTCTCTTTACAATTTCACTTTCTTAAAGTATACTTTAAGAAGTTATTCTACTATTCAAATTCTATCGTTCAAGGAGGTTTTTCCATGGAACAGCAGACCTACACCATTCGTGAAATGTCCGAGCGTTTTGGACTTCCGGCCTCTACGCTTCGTTATTATGAGGAGATCGGACTTTTGACGGATGTCATTCATACCGAAAGTAAGAAACGAATTTACACCCAGCAGCACATTAACTGCATGACCGCAATTCTCTGCTTCAAACGCACCGGGCTTCCGATTGCGGGGATTCAGGAGTTTTTCCGGCTTGAGAACGATATCCCGGGAAATATTGACCAGATGGTTGCCATTCTCAAGGAACATGAGCAGAATACACGCGAGAAAATCGAGCGCATGGAATCTGATCTCGAGCATATTCAGCAGAAAGTGCGGTATTACAGCGCGGTTCGCGATGCGATTAAAAATGGGGATGAAATGCGTCGTGGGATTCCTGCGGCTGTGAGGAGAAGGCGCAGTAGATATCTCTCCAGGCTTTTCCGCCGCAGACACACACAAGTTTCAAAAGAGCAGGTAAGAAAAGGGACCAATATCCACTTTTCTTACCTGCTCTTCTTATTTTTTCTATCACCTTTTCCCTTCATACCCGGAATTTTTTCTGCATTTCCCGCATAAAATCTTCCGCGGAAAAAAAACAGCCCGATCAGATACAGCACACTAAGGCCCACGCAGATCACGGACGGCCAGGTAATGCGGACAGTTCCCGTCAGCCACAAAATCGCCGGAACGATTCCTGCTGCTCCGGACTGCATCAGATAAAAAAGATATTCACTGACCTCCATTTTGTACGCTCTTGCCAGAATCTGCATCGTCGCGCCATTCATAAGAACGGCGAGCGGAATTGCGAAATCGACAGACCAGCCGATCCAGCCCGTCGCATAATCCCACAGAACCGCACCGATCATAATAAAGATCAATTGCCACATACTGTTTTTGAGTGGATTTTTCCGTTTCTGATATCCCACCCGGATCAGAAGCCAGGCGCAGAACACACCCGCTGTCGCATAACCTGCCCACCACATCTGCGGCGTTGCAAGGAAATTCATCATCCAGCAGAGTACGACAGCCGCGATGCAGGTGAAAGAAAAAATTTTCAATCCCAGTTTGGCCGTCCCGTGCGGCTGTTCTTTCTGTCCCGGAAAATCATTTCCTCCTGTTCACAGGCGATGCCTCTTTCTGCAGCAGATGCATCAGGTTCCGTTCAATATTGGAATCAGCGATTTTAGATGTGATTCCAAGCACCATGCTGTCACCGTAGGAACAGGAACACATCTGTACTTTGTCGGTGCTGGTGAAAAATCCGAACCGCTCAATATATGTTTCATACTCCGGCGGCATCTGAATCCGGCCGATATTGGAATAGACGGTCGTAATGCTTCGTCCGCCGAGCGTCGTGCCCGCCATCAGCGCCAGATTTTTGATTTCCAGCGGCACGGCGCGCAGCACCGGATTCCGCTCAATCCGCACCAGATCGTTCATACGTGTGGAAATCTCCTGCTTCAGCGCCTCTTTCTGCATCGCGGCTCCCGTGATCTGCAGGGCATCCTCAAACGATGCCTCCGGCCCAAGATCACAGGCAATCTCGATCCAGCTCCAGAAATTCGTCATCGATGCGGATGGGAAAAAGTTGCGGAGATTGGCTGGAACCATCAGAGAAACCGGCTTTTTCAGCCTGCTTTTCGGGATTTCTTCATATACCGCATATACCAGCGCCGCCGCAAGGTACGCCGTCACCGACACGCCATGTGCTTTTGCGCACTTATGAACTGCTTCCGCGGAAAGCAGAATCTCAGTAATTTCCATCTCCTCCTGCTCCAGATACTCGCCTTTGATCTGGTATGCCGGGCGGCTTTTTTCTTTTTCATTTTTCTTTCCGGTGTAATACTGTGAAAAGCTGTCCTCCTCGAAATCTGTCTCTGTCAGCATGTCTTCGCTGACCTTTGAAAAGATTTCCTCGGGATGACACAAGATCAGATAATTGCTCACCAGTTCTTTCAGAAACAGCATCGCACCGGTGCCGTCTGTCAGGGCATGGAATACTTCGAAATTGATTCGGGTTTTATAGTAAGAAACCTGGAAAAGAAGCGTTTTGTGGTCGGGTACGTAAATCTCACTGCACGGCGGACGCTTTTCCTCTTCTACTTTTGCTGGCAGATCGCGCTGCTCCAGATAAAACCAGAAAAGACCTTTCCGCAGTACCATGGAAAACACCGGGTAATGCTCCATTGTCTGCTCCAGCGCTTTCTGCAGCAGATCCGCCTGGATGTCCTCTTTCAGCTGGCAGTAAAACCGGAAGACTCTCGTATCCTTTTTTCCGGTAGCCGCCGGAAATGCCTGTGCCGCGTTGTCCAGCTTTCTCCAGCGCGAAGAATGTTCTTTCTTCATTTTCTATGCCTCCTTACGCCTTCCCGTGTGTCAATTGTTTCTTCACTGCTGCTATGTTTTCCAGTTCTTCGTCTGCATTTTTCTGCTGTTTTTCTTTCCTTAAAAATGCATTCATATACTGAAAACTTTCCTGCACATATAGGTGTTCAATGCCAAGCGCAAAATAGCCGTGCAATGCGCCCTTGATCCGATGATGTTCAACCAGATTGCCAGCCCTTTTCAGCTTTTTCGCATAATCCTCGCCCTCATCACGCAGCGGATCGTACTGCGCCGTCAGTACCAGCGTGTCCGGCAGTCCCTGCAGATTTTCTGCCAGTACCGGTGCAAAGTACGGATTTTTGCGGTCTTCTTCGGTCCGCTGATACAGAATTACATAATCTTCCATTTTGACACTGGTCAGAAGGTATCCGGTTCCATTGGTTTTCACGGATTTGTACGGTGATTTCTCTGTGTAACAGGAATTCACCGCCGGATAAATCAAAATCTGTTTCCCCGGCAGCAGTTCTTTTTTGTCCCTCGCCATCAGGCAGACCGCAGCCGCAAGATTTCCTCCTGCGCTGTCGCCCATGATCGTGACATTTTCCGGCGTTACCTCCGGCAGAATCTCCCCGCGCAGCATTGCCTGGGCGGCGGCGTAGCAGTCTTCTAAGCCTGTCGGGAAACGATGCTCCGGTGCAAGACGGTATTCTACCGATACAACAATCTGCCCCGTCGACTGCGCCATGCGCGCGCAGACACGGTCGTATGTCTCCACACTCTCGGTTGTCCAGCCGCCGCCATGGAAGAACAGAATCGCTTCTTTTGCACCATGCTCCTCCATTTTTTCATCCGGGAAGAACAGCCGAATCGGAACCTTGTAGTCCCCATTATATATTTCCATATCCAATTTTCGCAGAAAAATACGAATCGGATCCAGCTTCTTGATATCGGCAAGCCGACGGGCGGATTCTACTTCAATTCCGCCGTAGGACAATACATTTAAAATGGCTTTGACTGCTTTTTTCATTCACTCTCTCCTCTGTTGCTATTTTTCTGCTTCTGTTTTTCGTCTAGTTGCAATGTACTGCTTCAAAAATTCATACATCTGCTCATCGGTCGGTGGGCAGCCTTTCAGATTGTATTTAAACCCTGAAGTACAACTTCCCACACCAAGCGCCCCGCTCTTTCCCCGGTATCCCTGCCCGATGCAGATTTTTTCGTGGAGTTCCTGCAGCAGTCCTTCCTCCTTCAGCCGGTCGAGCGCCGGGATCAGATAGCCGTAGCAGGCACTGCAGGACTCAACTTCCTCTACGGCATCCTGCAGTTCCACGATCTTCCGTTTTTCCGTAATCACTCTTTTTTCACCAATTTCGCCAATTTGGCGGATTGAAAGCCGTGTGAGATCAGCGCTGCCCACGCCCAACTCTTCTGCCATTTTGACATACGGGACATCTTCTGGCTTATAATGCAGTTCCGCGCAGACATATGCATCGATCAACACCGGATCTAACCCAGCGAAAAGGCGATTCATGATAAACGGATTACCGCCATCCTCAAAGTCAAGGTCTCCGCAGATATTATCCACCAAAATAAAATCCTGATGAATCCCCAGCCCCAGATGCGCAATTGGCCGATGAAGTCCCATGGCATGAAAATGACGTTTTTCTTTATTCGGCAAGAGACCTTTCATGTTTTTCAGTGCGCAGGTAATTTTAGTCTGGCAATGGCCTTTCATGACCGGGACATTGATCATAAAATCCACCTTTTTCGCACATTCGCAAATCTGAAGTTCCATATCACCACACTGCACCGGCATGCTTTTTTCCTTCTGCGCATCGATAAGCGGAACGCCGTACTGTTCCGAAAGCATACGGTATCCACAGACCTCAAACGATTCCTCCGTCTTATCTCCCACCCAGGAGCCTTCCATGATTTGAAGGTTAGTAAATCCGTTTTCCTGAAGATATTCGATGATCCCCGCAACCACCTCCGGATGTGTCGTCCCTCCAAACTCCGCCGGGACAGGTGCTACCAGATTTGGCTTAATACCGATGAGACTGACCTTCGAAGGAATGAGCGTAGCTAAGGCACATTCGTTCAAAAGCTGTTTTGTCATTTCTTTATATTCCATTCCCTGTATCTGGATAATTTCGTTTTTATTCATTTGGTATTGCGGCCCCTTTATTCTAATTTGATTTTTTCTGACATTCGATATTCTTTAGTATATAATAGTTACTGCTTTCTTTCAACTCATCCAAAAACAAAATCATTTCCTGTGAACTGTAACCATTCCCGTCATCTCCAGCTTCATAGAAAATTAAGCACTGTATGCTTGTAAGATTTCCAATCGCATTGTATAATAAATGGAAAACGGTACACAGAAAAAGTACCTCATCAGAAAGGAACTGTCATGAGTTTTGAAGATGATTTAAAGGATGTCGGCGACAGTATTGGAAAGCTTGTGGATAACGCTGTAAATTCTCAGGATTTTCAGGAATTAAACCAGAAGATTTCAGACACCATCAACCAGTTTGTCTACCCAAACCGGAAGGGACCATTCCGTGCAAATGGCACACAGGAGCCGTCCCGCGGCTATTCCGCAGATACTTCCTACAGCAGCCAGCATTCTTCCCATAATAATACAGCGCAGCAGACCGGACCGCATCACTATTCCTACGGGCCGGGAGGCACGATGCCGGGTAAGAGCGCGAACCCGGTTCCCAAACCTTCCCATACCTGGCAGACCCCGCAGAATACGGAATGGAACAGCCGCATACAGGAACGTCGTGTACTGCGCGAGCGCTTTATGCCATCCACCGATCTTGCACTTGTCGGCGGATTTCAGACGGCCGCCGGCTGGGGTGTCACCGGACTGTTCGGCTGCTGCACAGCGCTTAGTCTCTATTCCTTATTTGCAGGTCCAGACAACAGCGCGCTGATTCCTTCTCTTATTTTTGCCGCATTTACCATCGGCGGCGGCATTCTTCTGAAAAAGGGAAGTAAAAACCGGCGTCTGGTCCGCCATTTCCGCCAGATCTGTACGCTGATCGGCACAAAGGAATATATTTCTACGAAAGAACTCTGCGACAGTATGCACTGTGAGAAAGGTGAGCTTCTGACCGATATTACGACCATGATTGATAAATCCATGCTGCGCCAGGGCCACCTCGACGAGAATGGTACCTGTCTGATGGTAACAAATGACTGCTACGACCAGTACCGCGCAATGCTCGCCAGCCAGAGGGAACAGCAGATTGCTGAGCAGAAAGCACGTGAACAGCTGGAGGCCTCCGGTGTAACGCCGGAATACCAGCAGATGCTGGAAGAATGTGAATCTTATATTCAGAAGATCCATCAGTGCAACCTGGATCTGCCGGGTGAAGTCATCACAGCCAAGCTGAGCCGTCTAGAAACGGTTGTTACCCGGATTCTCGAGGAGGCAAAAAAGCGCCCAAAAGAAGCCGCCGCCCTGCGGAAATTTATGGATTACTATATGCCGACAACCTGGAAGCTGCTCGACGCTTACCGTTCCTTTGAGAACGAACCAATTCAAAGCGACAATATCCTCCGAACCAAGAAGGAAATCGAGGACACACTGGATACCATCAATGCCGCATTCGAAAAGCTGCTTGATGATCTGTTCCAGACAACGGCATGGGATATTTCTTCTGATATCTCTGTTCTGCAGACGATGCTGGCGCAGGAGGGACTGACAAATCAGGCAGGTCCGTCAAAGCAGGATATTGAGCCGCTTCACATGTAACTATTCAAAGCTATACAATTGAAATCAAATCACCGGTTACGTTTCCGTACCGAAGAAAAGGAGAATAGAAAACATGAATGATTTTGTAAAGGACACCACTGAAATTCCAAGCTTAAGTTTCGGCACTCCGGAGCCGGAACCGGAACTTCCGGTACAGCAGCCGGAAGAAAAGAAAGAGGTCATGGATGATTCTGTTCTGTCCGACGAACAGAAAGCCATGGTGGATGCCTTTGTTTCCCAGATTGATCTTGCCAATACAAACGGCATTCTGCAGTACGGTGCCGGTGCACAGAAGAAAATGGCAGACTTCTCCGAGAAAACGCTGGAGAACGTCAGAAGCAAAGATCTCGGGGAAATCGGCGATCTGCTCACCTCTGTTGTGACAGAGCTGAAAACGTTTGACGCAGAAGAAGAAAAGGGACCATTCTCTTTCTTTAAGAAAAGCACGAACAAAATCAATGCAATGAAAGCGAAGTATGACAAGGCAGAGGTGAATGTCAATAAAATCTGTGACGTGCTCGACGGCCACCAGCGGCAGCTTCTGAAAGACATTGCCATTCTGGATCAGATGTATGCACAGAACCTGAATTATTTTAAAGAGCTGACCATGTACATTCTCGCTGGAAAGAAAAAGCTGGAGCTGGTACGTTCCACAGAACTCCGTGATCTGCAGAATAAAGCGCAGATGACCGGAAAGGCCGAAGATGCACAGGCTGCCAAGGATCTCGAAGATCTCTGCAACCGATTTGAGAAGAAACTGTATGATCTGGAACTGACCCGTATGGTTTCGATCCAGACAGCGCCGCAGATCCGCATGATTCAGAACAGCGATTCTGTAATGGCCGAAAAGATCCAATCCACACTCGTCAACACCATTCCGCTCTGGAAAAACCAGATGATCATTGCACTCGGCGTTCATCACTCGACTGAGCTGCCAAAGCACAGCGCCAGGTTTCGGATATGACAAATGAGCTTCTGAAAAAGAATGCGGAGAATCTGAAGATGGCAACGATCGAGACTGCAAAAGAATCTGAGCGCGGTATCGTCGATATGGAAACCTTAAAACAGACGAACCAGAGCCTGATCTCTACCCTCGATGAAGTGATGAAGATTCAGGAGGACGGCCGCCAGAAACGTGCCGCCGCTGAAGTTGAGCTGGTACAGCTCGAAAATGATATTAAGAAAAAAATGCTGGAGCTTTCTGCAGGCGGACAGCACTGATACTTTTTGTATCCTATATGAAAAAAACGGAGAAGCCGCTTTTTCTGTGGTTTCTCCGTTTTTACGTCCTGTCTTACCCTTATCTCGGGCGTTCTGCTTTTCATTCTTTCTTCGGTATTCCGTGAAATAAAATTCAATATCAAAGCAGGTCTGCTCATCACCCTCTTCTACCATCTCCCAATCCGGTGATTCGTCAAGATCCTCAAAGAAGGTATCCGCCTGATACGTCATGTCAATTCGTGTGACGTATGCCGTATCACAGTATGGGAGAAGCTGACGGTAAATTTCTCCGCCGCCCGCAACATAAATATCGTCGTCCTCATACGGCTTTAACACTTCCATCAGCTCTTTGATACTGTGGACAACGGTTGCGCCGCGGACAGTCCATTCTGGATCACGGCTTAAAATAATATTCGTTCTGCCTTTTAAGGGCTGCCCTGCCGGGAGTGTAGCAAGTGTCTTTCTTCCCATCACGACAACGTGTCCCATCGTAGTTTCACGGAAGAATCGCAGATCAGACGGAATACTTACCAGCAGCCGTCCCTGATATCCCAGACCCCATTTGCGGTCCGCACTTAAAATTGCTTTCATTTTGTTTCCTCTTTCTGTGTTATTTTCTCATCCATACTGCCGGAACGGAACCCTTCCAGATCCATCGTCAGGTAAGAAAAGCCGAGCTTTTTCAGATATGCAATCATTTCTTCTCTCTTCTCAAGCACTTCCCCCATACGCTCCGGTGAGATTTCAAGACGCACCACATCGCCATGTACACGCAGACGGAGATTCTCTTCCGCACCGAACAGCGTATGAAGCCATGCTTCGCCGTCCGCAATCCGATCCAGAACGTCATAGTTAATTTCTGCCCCGTAGGGAAGGCGTGTCGCCATACATGGAGTGGATGGACGGTGTGCTACGGAAACGCCGTACTTTGCAGCAAGTGCTTTTACCTCTGTTTTTGTCACATGACACGCTGCAAGCGGGCTGATGACACCATATTCTCTCAGCGCTTTTCGCCCCGGCCGGTAGACATGAAGGTCATCCTCATTTGTTCCGTCGAGTACCTGGGTGACACCGTGATCGCGGGCAAATTCCAGAAGTTTCCCAAATAGATAGTGCTTACAGAGATAGCAGCGGTTTTCCGGATTGTAACGGATTGCCTCCTGCTCCAGCTCATCAACAAAAAGGACCTCATGAACAGCGCCAACCTCCTTTGCTACTCTTGTCGCTGTCTCCAGGTCGCAGGGCGGATGCAGCCGTGTCTGAAAGGTTACTGCATAAACCTTTGTTCCATATTTTGCAGATGCATCCATGACAAGCTTCAGCAGCAGACTGCTGTCCACACCGCCGGAGAATGCCAGACAGAGATCCTGTTTTGCAATCTCGTCAAGTTGGGTAAGCAATGCCTTTTCCTTATTCTGCATATCTGTTTTCTGTTCTGTCCGGTTCTTTTTCTTTTCCTGTAATTCCATCGTATCTGTCTTCCTTTCCTGTAAAATGGCCGATGTCTTCTTATCAGAAAATCCATCGGCGGCACTGCTGCCCCGATGGATTTTCTCATACAGGTATTCCTGTTCTATTTTTTATCGATATGTCGGATCGCTTCCGAAAGCACCGCCTGTCCAGGTATAACGGGTCGGGTTTGTCAGCGGATAATCCAGATTGTCGCCAATGCGGACCGTTGTTCCGCTGCTGACGTTATCATAAATCCATTTTGCATCGATTGCAGTCAGTCTGACACAACCATGTGACATCGGTGATCCCAGGGAATTAAAGTCTACGGCAGAGATCATATTCAGATCCGGTGTGCTGCTTGCTACGCCATGGAAGTAAACAGCGTCATAAATCTGTGATACATATGGTGCCCAGCACACATAATCTTCACCTCTCATTTGCTTCTTTTTCAACTGCCAGCCGATTTTATATGTTCCTGCTGCAGTGTAACTGATTGGATTTCCTACGGAGCAGATCATTGATTTGATCGGGGTATCGTAAGAACCGGTTGCACTGTTATAGCCGTAAATGGTGACACGTCCGCGGGTTCTGTCTACTGTAATGTATTTGGATGACGGATTGAAGATGCTTGTCACATCCTCCATCAGAGAACCGTCTGCTTTGCGGTAACGGCGGTATTTTCCGATGTACTCCCATCCTTCCGTGATTCTGCGTCCGGAAGCATCGAATTTGTACTGTTTTCCATTGATCGTAGCGGTGCAGTTCTGATATCTTCCGCCCCAGCTGCGGAAATAATACTGAGAACCGTTCAGTGTCAGCCACTGATCATGGTACATGCCGCCCCAGCTCTTGAAGTAGTACCAGTTCTTATCATGAAGAATCCACTCGTCATGTGCCATGCCGCCCCAGCTCTTCATGTAATAATAGTTACCGTCATGGTAAACCCAGCCGGTCAGCATTTTTCCATCTTTATCCAGATAATAATAATTTTTATCATAGAGGAACCAGCCTTTTTGCGTCCGTTTGGTTCCATCTGCATTAAACCAGTACCAGATATCGCCGGACTTGCCCCATTCGTTTTTATACATACCACCCCAGCTCTTGAAGTAGTATTTTCCATCGAGCCATTCATTGGCAAGCATGGTTCCATCGGATTTCAGATAATACTTATTTCCTTTGTAGGTCAGCCAGCCGCTGGTATATTTTTTTCCATTTCCGTCAAAATAATACCATACATTGTTGACTTTTGCCCATGCGTTTTTGTAGGCCGCACCCCAGCTGCGGAAGTAATAGGTGTTATCCAGCCACTCATTAAAAGCCATTTTTCCATCGGCTTTCAGATAATAGCTGTTTCCATTGTAATCCAGCCAGGAATTCGTCAGCAGTTTTCCGCCGTCTGCAGTTGCCCAGTACCAGATTGTCTGCGTGCTGGTTTTAATTTTTTTCCATCCTGTTGTCGTCGAAACGGCTCCGTCAGCACCAACGTAATAATAATTTCCATTATAGCTTCCAACATCGTTGACACACATGCCGCCCCAGCTCTTGAAGAGATACATGGTTCCGTTCACATTCAGCGCGTTGTCTTCCATATGACCGTCTTCATGGAGATAATATTTATTTCCATCGTAATTGAACCAGCCTGTCCGTACGCCGCCCCAGCTGCAGAAGCTGTACCATTTTCCATCAATCTGTGCCCAGCCGGATTTATTTTTCTGATTACCGGTTTCCATCTCGAAACTTCCATCTTTCAAATTTCCGTTTGCATCAAAGGAAGCTGGTTTCATATAGTAGATTGCTGTATCTACCTTTTGCCATCCTGAAAGAAGTTCCCCTGTTTCCGCATCCACTAAGTACCAGTTAGAGCCAACCGTCAACCAGCTTACCGTACGATCTCCCTGCTGATACGCATTGTGATTTCCAAGAGATACAGTGCTGTCTTCTGCATTCAGATAATAGGTATGCGTTACATTGTTTTCATCAACAACAGTCTGGAAACCTGCCTCTTTTACGCGGGTTCCATCATTGCCAAACAGATATGTTACATCTCCTACTTTCTGAGTTGTGCTCCAGACTGCATAGCCTTCTTCATCGGCATAGTAATCATCCACACTGCCATCCTCAAATTTGATGGTAACAAGTTCATTTTTTTTCAGTTCCGGTGCAAATACTTTTCCTTCACAAATACCCTGCTGTCTCGAACCAAGTTCATCTTTTGCAGGATCTTCCCCTTCTGTCTCAAAGTAGTAGATTCCGGTTTTTCCATCTTCATCCGTCAGCTCTACTTCACCGGTCAGCATATAGCCATTTTCGTCAAACGCATAATCGACGCCGTCGATTTCTATTGGTCCGGTAGCAGCTACCACCTTATTATTCTCATCCAGAACTCCGTACTGAAACTGTTTCTTTCCATCTTTTTCAACGCTGTTCCAGCCTTCCTTCAGATTACTTACTTCCGGAGCCGGAGTTGCGCTCGGCGTCGGTGTCTCGGAAGGGGTCTCAGTTGGTGTTGCGGTCGGTGCTTCGGTTGGAGCCGGAGTCTCACTCGGTGTAACCTCTGGGGTCTCAGTTGGCGCCGGAGTCGGAGTCGTTTCTTCGTCTTCGGCCTGAGCTACAGTATCACTTTCCGAATTTACCGGTAATGGACTGGTTTCTGTAGAAGCTGCATATGCACCGGCTGGTGTAACACTTACCATGACGCCAAGTACGGCTGCGGCCAGAAACTTTCTTTTCATTCTTATTCATCCTCCCATTTTTTTACTCTTATACAATTTATAGCTTACTACATTTTTCCATCTATTTCAAGTTATCCGCCGGTAAAATACCTTACAAATTTCTTATGGTTTTTTCCTGTTTTTCGGGCAGAAAAAACCTCCTGACCCCGGTTTTCTGACCGGAAACAGAAGGCTTTTTACTGTTCTTTTATTCGTTTACCGTGGTAGATCCATAGATCTCTGTCTGAAGTCTCGAGATGGTTGCTGCGAAGTCCGGAACAAGCATCTCACCCTTGCTGGAGTACAAGTCGTCGTACGGTACACGGCTCTGTACAATCTCGTAGGACAGAATTGTCGGCAGCTCTCCGATCAATGTCATCAATGTAGACTGATCAATGTTATGGGTAACACTTGGAAGAATGGTATCCGCCAGTGCACTCAGTTCTGTTACGCTTGACGATTTCATTTTCTGCATCATCTTGCTTAAAACCTCTCGCTGACGCTCCGTTCTTTGATAATCAGAATTTCCAACGTAACGGATTCGTGCATATGCAACTGCCTGATAGCCATCCACATGCTGCTCTCCGCCTGCTGTATACTGATGGGCGGAAGCATCTACATTACGGAGTCTGCACATTTCATCAACATATTGGTTCGCTACACGGATTTCATCATCGCTCGGCGAAAGCTCGATTCCGCCGATATCATCGATAATGTCAATCATGGAATCGAAGTCAACACTTGCATAATTGTCAATCGGCAGTTTGTAGTTGTCCTCGATGGTTCGTACAACCAGCGGACCGCCGCCATATGCGCAGGCTGCATTCAGTTTTTTCACACCGACATCCGGGATATTTGCATACAGGTCACGCATAAAGGATGTCATGTGGATCTGTTTTGTATCTTTATTGATGGACATCAGAATCATGGAATCGGAGTTTCCATACCACGTTTTGTCACGACGGTCAACACCGATCAGCAGAATGTTGTACACGTTATTGTTGTTTGGAAGTTCAATGTCCTGTGTCTCATTTAAAATCTCAGACTGCAGGGCATCCGTCTCCTCATCAGTCAACCCGGTACTTTCGGTCTCAACCTCTGTGGATTTGTTGATCGTGATTTTATCATCGCTTACGTAGTTACTCTTGCTGTAATAGTGATTGATTACAGCATAGACACCGACGAGCACAACCAGTACAACTACGAGAAGGATGGTGAGCACATTAACCCAGCCGAATTTCTTCTTTTTCTTTCCTGAGGAATGGCGTCTTTCCGGGATTTCATCCTCGTCATCATATTCTTTTCTCATAACGACCTCTTTCATTTTCTTATTTTCCGGTATTTTCCAGCCGGATATCGTTTATAATATAGTCAAAAAACGGACTGCTGTCAAGTGTGCAGTCCGTTTTGATTGATTTCCGTTTGCAGTTCTTTTTCCTGCCGCTGCATTTTCTCCCACTGGTTCAGTGCAGCCTCAATGACTTTGTCCATATCGTAATACTTGTATTCTCCAAGTCTTCCGCCAAAGATAACCTTCTCTTCTTTTTCCGCAAGTGCGGCATATTTCTGATAAAGTTCCTGGTTTCTGGTATCATTCACCGGGTAGTACGGCTCCATCCCCTCTTTCCAGTCGGTGGAATACTCTCTGGAAATGACGGTCTTTTTCTGGGTTCCGAATTCGAAATGCTTGTGTTCGATCACACGCGTATACGGTGTCTCCCGATCGGTGTAGTTTACTACAGCCACGCCCTGATAATTGTCGGTATCCAGCACTTCTGTTTCAAAGCGCACCGTACGGTATTCCAGCTTACCAAGTGCATAATCGTAAAACGCATCAATCGCTCCGGTGTAAATCACTGTCTCACCCATCGCCAGGTACTTTTCTTTATCTTCCAGAAAATCAACACCTGTCTGTACATCCGCTTTTTCAAAAAGCCGCTCTGTCAGAACGTTATAGCCGCCAATTGGAATTCCCTGATAAAGGTCATTGAAATAGTTGTTGTCATACGTAAAGCGCACCGGAAGCCGTTTGATGATAAAGCTCGGCAGCTCACTTGCAGTCTCTTCCCCACTGCTTTTCTGTATAACCCTTAACCAGCTTTTCATAAATATCTTTTCCAACCAGTTTGATCGCCTGCTCTTCCAGATTTTTCGGCTCTCCCGGAACAGCTTTTCTCTGCTCTTCGATGATTGTTTTCGCCTCTTCCGGTGTGCGGATTCCCCACATTTTACTGAAGGTATTCATATTGAACGGCATATTATAAATTTCGCTTTGTAGTTGGCAATCGGCGAGTTTGTATAACGGTTGAATTCTGCCAGCGAATTGACAAACTGCCACACCTCTTTATTCGAAGTATGGAAAATATGCGCTCCATACTTGTGTACATGAATTCCCTCGATTTCTTCACAGTAAATATTTCCGCCTGTATGATCTCTTCGTTCCAGTACAAGACAGCTTTTGCCTGCCTGACCGGCAAGATAAGCAATCACTCCGGAATACAGACCGGCGCCAACCAGAACATAATCATATTTCTTCATTGTTCTTTCTCCTTACAGTTCTTCCCCAAGTCCCGTCCGGATGGAATTGACAAGGAACTGCAGAGCTTCCTCCTCGTCCTCTCCCTCGCAGAACAGCTCAATTTCGTCTCCGCATTTGACGCATGCGCCAAGGACGCTTAAGACGCTCTTTGCATTTGCTGTATTTCCATCTCCGTAGTGGAATGTAATAGATGATTTAAACTGCATTGCCTGTTTGCACAGGGTTCCGGCCGGGCGAAGATGAAGGCCGGTTGGATTTTTCACGGTCACTTTTCCGCTTACCATTGGTTTCCCTCCTAATTTGTTCCTGTCGTTTTATTTGCTACTGCTTTTTCTTTGATATGAATCGTTGTCTTGACACTGTCTACGAGCTCATAGCCATCCGGCAGTGTGATTTTTACCGGTACCTCGTAATCCCCGACACCCATTCCATTCAGATCTATGGATGCGTTGATCTGGGAAGTATCTAATTTGGCCAGATTTTTGTCCGATGCTTTAATGCGGATTGCAAGCTGTGTCTGATCATACAGAACGGTATAAGTGGACTGAAGATTGCCCGTCTCGATCTGATCGACATCAAGTTCAAATTCCCTGCTCTCATTCGGCATAACCGTTACGTGAACGGTAACGGATGCAGACGAACTGGAAGATACTTTCAGATCTGTCACATCGGCGAGAACATCGCTTAAGTCAACCGTCGTCTCCACATCGGAGCGCTGTCCTGCAACGGAGGTATAGTCTTCCGGAATTTCAATCGTATTGCCTTCATCCGCCAGCTTTGCAAGTGCCTCCTCGGATCCGGCAACGGTGATTTCCTCCGGTGTGGTATAGATATTTTTAATCTGATAGCCGTCTGCCGGAGTTCCGCTGTACAGTGCACTCAGCTTAATACCGGATACACGGCGCCACAGTTCAATATCCACATCCACCTGCGGGGAGCCGCTGTCGAAATTCAAAAATTCCATCTGGGATTCCGGCATCTCATCCTGGTTTTTATCAATAATCATCAGATCCGCCGTGACGGTTCCGGAATTCCGCATATTGGTTACATCTACTTTTGCCACCACACTGCTGATCTTATTGATCAGGGACGTCGGGCCGGAAATGGTGATGCTCTCCGGATCGGAAGTCATCGTTCCCACTTCGTAATCTTTTGCCGGTTTCGTATTTCCTGCGTCAATTGTGATCGGGAATTTTTCGCTGTCCACATCCTCGATTTCCACAGGGATCGTTGCTGCCACTGTGCTCAGTTTTTCCTGTTTTACCATGGAGCACGCTGCCTTGATCGGCACATAAACCGGGTTTGTATCCATCGTCACAATCTGGGTCAGATCGGCCGTGACGGTGATATCCGATGCCTTCAGCCGGCTGACAACCGAGTTGTTGTCCGTGACAGTAACCGTGACCGTCTGGTATTCCTCCGCAATCTGGTATGTTTTCTTTCCGGCTGCGATGTAGGCTTCATTGGTCACCTGCACGGGGACATCAAAGCGCTCTTTCACAATCGGGTCATTCACACTGACCACAACGTACCAGATTACAATGGCAATCAGGATAGAAAGAATTTTCAAAGGGAGATTGTTCAGAAGCTTTTTCAGAATTTTCTTTTTCATTTCTTCTCTCCCTCCACTTTCTGACGCATTCCGCGGATATGCCATCCTTTCTTCTCTTCCGGTTTTTTCGCGAGCTTCTGGATTTTGTGAAGCTGCTCCCGAAGGTCGCTCGGTGTTACTGCCGTGTGGAGTTCTCCGCCGGAAGCATACGACACATTTCCGGTTTCCTCGGAGACAATAATCGTAAAGGAATCCGTCACCTCACTGATGCCGACACCTGCACGGTGGCGTGTTCCAAGATTCTTGTTCAGATCCATGTTGTCGGACAGCGGCAGGTAACATGTTGCTGCCGTGACACGGTTGTTCCGTACAATCACGGCTCCGTCGTGCAGCGGCGTATTGTGTTCGAAAATATTGATCAGCAGCTGGCTGGTCAGAACGCCGTCAATCGGGATTCCGGTCTTTTCATATTCCTCCAGGGTGATGGTCTTTTCGATGACGATCAGCGCTCCGGTCTTTACTTCTCCCATTTCAAAACTGGCCCTTACCAGTTCATTGATGGTTTTGTCACTGAACCGTTCATTTTCCTCCTGGCCGCTCGCAAAAGAAATGGCAGACAGCGGATTCTTTTCTCCAATCTGCTCGACCACTCTTCGAAGCTCCGGCTGAAAGATAATTACAACCGCTGTGATCGCCGCCCCGCCGATGTTTCCGAACAGCCACAGAATCGTCTGCATTTTCAGCACGTTTGCAATGATGACAAAGACACCAATCAGAAAAATACCTTTCATCAGCGTATAGGCCTTTGTATTCTGCAGCCAGCGGATCAGGTGATAGACGAAAAATGCAATGAGCAGAATCTGCACAATATCAATCAGTTCAATTTGTTTTGGCAGCCCGTAGTCTGCCGTTCTTGTGACAATCCAGTTCCACACGCCACGCACACTGTCACTTCCTTTCTTTTCCCCCGGCCGGTTTTCTTCTGATTTTCAAAATTCTTTTAAAGATCCTTTAAGGTGTCCTCCAGCATGCTCTTATAATCCACATCCTGATAATCGCCCTCGTCCAGCGGCGGAATTTCTTCTTCCTGAATTTCTTCTGTTTCGTTTATTTCTTCTGTTTCGTTTATTTCTTCTATTTCTTCTTTTTCCTCGATCTCATCAAGATCCCTGCTGTTCCCGGATTCTTCTGTATGTCCAAGATTTGCCAGAGCATCGAGTTCCTCGTCTGTCAGATCCGGTTCTTTTTTCTTTTCATTCCGAATATAAGTCACACGGCGCTGTGCCTTTGTCACATTGAATTTTGGAACGGCTTTTACGTAGTAATAATAATCGTCGTCATCATATTCCAGGTATTCTGTCCGGGTGTAGTCTGCACCGAACAGGAAAAACTCCAGAACAAATCCAACCAGACAGCCGGCCGCCGCCCCGATCAGAACCATCGGGAGTGCAATCTGTACATCCAGTGCCAGGCTTCCGGCAATCATAATAACCGCATAGGCAACCGAACCTGCCACAATGGAAATCTGCCATGCATAGTCCGCACTGCTGTGGCGGATTGCATTGACAAGAAGTACGGTCAGTGCGCAGGCGATCAGAACCAGCAGCATTTCCTCATTGCGGAAGAGGCCGTTGAAAAATTCCTGTACGACTGCCGTGATCTCCGGTGCTTCCGCCGCATGAAGCAGCGGCTCCATTTTTCCGTGAATCATGTCGCACATATAGTAGACAACGACACCGCAGGCTGCTGAAAATGCAGAGAGCGGCGTGCCGGCAAGACCATAGGCAACCGGAACGGCAGATGGCACGTGAAGCCAGAATGCGAGCGGTGTCAAAAGGAGTGCCGGCGCATCCTTCGGCACAAAGCGAAGATATAGAAACCAGAGCACCAGCAGAACCAGCGCCGCAAGACCCGCGATTACCATGTGAAGTGCAAAGCAGTGGCCGATGATCACCAGCATTGCAAGGAAAACCATTCCATTCAATGGCAGGATAGCGCAGATCAGTGACAGAATCAATACCACATACATGCTGTTCAGCATCTTCAGATAGCCGAGATTGGAATTAATACCACGAAATACAGCAAGAGCGAGCAGAAATTTCACAATCGGAAGTACGATTCCGCTGCAGGAGCCGTAAAACTCTTTTAATTTTTCTTTCAGTTCGATCAATACTGTCATGTTTCCCTCCTCCTGCGCCCGGATTTCTTCCCGCTTTTTTCCTGTTCCTCATATATGTTCTGCAGGTCATCCAGCTCTTTTCCATACCATTTCAGCTTTTTCTGTGCTCCCTGGTAACGGATCGTGCTGATCACATACACGGCAATGGAATAGACTGCCAGAAAACACAGATAGGACGCGATCAGACACCCTGCTGCAAACTGCAGGTCGATTGTGTCTATCTCGTCCACCAACCATTCAATATGATATAAGACTGCAACCGCAAGTACCAGAATGTATCCGATGGAAGCCAGAAAAAAATTTTTCAGAAGCTCTTTTCCGATGTTAATCACTCCGAAAATAGCTGGCCGATTCGTAA
>ENA-OQCX01000215-OQCX01000215.1-human-gut-metagenome-genome-assembly--contig:-NODE-215-length-30481-cov-6.946103_pt1 | contig 30481 bp, 26 predicted proteins | sample MGYA00242762_ERZ504587 | MGnify/ENA primary metagenome ERZ504587 (study PRJEB26092, sample SAMD00036337) | human gut metagenome | host: Homo sapiens | study: EMG produced TPA metagenomics assembly of...
CTACAAAATAAAAAATAAACGAATTAAAAAAGATTAGTCGAGATGGCAAATCACAAATCATCACTGAAAAGAATCAGACAAGAAGAGACAAGAAGACTTCACAACAGATATTATGGCAAGACCATGAGAAACGCTGTTCGTAAGCTTCGTGCTACTACAGACAAAGCTGCAGCAACAGCGATGTATCCGGGTATCACAAAACTGTTGGATAAATTGGCTAAGACTAATGTAATCCACAAGAACAAGGCTAACAACCTGAAGTCAAAATTGGCTATCTATATCAACAAGCTGGCTTAAGTTGACTGTTACACAAAAGATATTACAAGGCTGGACTTTTTAGTCCGGCCTTTCTCATTTATACCTCTCTATTTACCTGCTTCCACACAAGTTTCTTTTCTGTGCTAAAAAGCTGTAAACTACCCGAATTTATCCGTTTGTTTAGCACCATATCCCGAGGATTTTCACTATATTTGCTCTGTTATTACAATAAGGAAAAAAGATTATGACTGAAGAACAGATTCACTCCAATAACGGGAGCTATTCTGCCGAAAACATCCAGGTACTGGAAGGTTTGGAAGCAGTGAGAAAGCGTCCCGCGATGTATATTGGCGACATTAGCAGCAAAGGACTTCACCACCTGGTGTACGAGGTTGTGGACAACTCCATCGACGAGGCACTTGCCGGCTATTGCGACCACATCGAAGTCACCATTAACGAGGACAACTCCATCACCGTACAAGACAACGGACGTGGTATCCCGGTAGACTATCACGAAAAGGAAAAGAAATCCGCACTGGAAGTTGTAATGACCGTACTGCATGCCGGAGGTAAGTTCGACAAAGGTTCCTACAAGGTATCGGGAGGTCTGCATGGTGTAGGTGTATCTTGCGTAAACGCCTTGTCTACACACATGACTACCCAGGTTTTCCGTAACGGAAAAATCTATCAGCAGGAATATTCCTGCGGACATCCGCTCTACTCCGTCAAGGAAGTGGGCACAACAGACATTACCGGTACACGCCAGCAGTTCTGGCCGGACGATACCATCTTTACGGAAACAGTCTACAACTATGATATTCTTGCCACCCGCATGCGCGAGTTGGCTTACCTGAACGCAGGCATCAAGATTTCACTGACCGACCTTCGCGTAAAGGACGAAGAGGGAAATGCCAAGAAGGAAATCTTCTACTCGGAAGAAGGCCTGAAGGAATTTGTGCGCTACGTAGACTCCTCACGCGAGCACTTCATGAACGATGTAATCTACATCAACACCGAGAAGCAAGGCACACCGGTGGAAGTAGCCATCATGTACAACACTTCTTATAACGAAAATGTGCACTCTTACGTAAACAACATCAATACCATTGAAGGGGGTACCCACTTGGCAGGTTTCCGCCGTGCACTGACCCGTACGTTGAAAAAATACGCCGAAGACAACAAGATGCTGGAGAAAGCCAAGGTAGAGATTGCAGGAGACGACTTCCGTGAAGGACTGACTGCCGTTATCTCCATCAAGGTGGCAGAGCCTCAGTTCGAAGGACAGACCAAGACAAAGCTGGGTAACAACGAAGTGATGGGCGCCGTAGACCAGGCTGTGGGCGAGGCCCTCACCTACTACTTGGAGGAACACCCGAAGGAAGCCAAGCTGATTGTAGACAAGGTGATTCTTGCCGCCCAGGCACGTATCGCCGCACGTAAGGCACGCGAATCCGTACAACGCAAATCGCCGATGTCCGGCGGTGGCATGCCCGGTAAGTTGGCCGACTGCTCCAGCAAGGACCCGGAAGAATGCGAATTGTTCCTCGTCGAGGGTGACTCGGCAGGCGGTTCAGCAAAGCAAGGCCGTAACCGTGCGTTCCAAGCTATCCTGCCGCTTCGCGGTAAGATTCTGAATGTGGAAAAGGCCATGTGCACAAGGCATTCGAGAGCGACGAAGTAAACAATATCATCCAGGCGCTGGGCATCCGTTTCGGCGTGGACGGTGAAGACAGCAAAGAAGCGAACATTGACAAGTTGCGTTACAAGAAGATTATCATCATGACCGATGCCGACGTCGATGGTTCTCACATCGACACGCTGATTATGACGCTTTTCTTCCGTTACTTCCCACAAGTCATCCAGCAGGGTTGCTTGTACATCGCCACTCCTCCCCTTTACCTTTGCACCAAAGGCAAGGCGAAAGAGTATTGCTGGACAGACCAGCAGCGCCAGAAGTTCATCGACACTTACGGCGGCGGTTCGGAAAACGCAGTACACACCCAACGCTACAAAGGTTTGGGTGAAATGAACCCGGAACAGTTGTGGGAAACCACCATGAATCCGGAAAACCGCATGCTGAAGCAGGTGCATCTTGAAAATGCGGCCGAAGCCGACTATATCTTCTCCATGCTGATGGGCGAAGACGTGGGCCCGCGCCGCGATTTCATCGAAAAGAATGCAACGTATGCAAATATTGACGCTTAATTAATTTAATAACCAACCTCACATCTTACAACGAGGAAGCCCCGGACGGGCAGGATAATCCTGCTGACCGGGGCTTTTCCTTTATCCCTCTTCTCTTCCAAAGAAGAGACCCGTCTCCATACAGAAGAACTATAGGATTCCTTGTTTCTTCATCTCTTCCACTACCAATTCCAACTCTGCATACCAGTCCTCACCAAACTTACGGATAAGCGGCTCTTTCAGGAACTTGTACACGGGCAGATTTTCCTTTTGTCCCAACAACATAGCGGCTTTGCAGACATCCCAACGATGATAGTTCACTGCCTTATAGAGTCCGTAGTTCCCCACCTTATCGGATAGAGATGACAGGATATGGGTTTGTAGAAGTTGGTCCTACCTTCACGATAAGCCTTTTCGATGGCGCAATAGCAACAGCCTTTATCATCATAGCAGGTAAAGACGCAATCCTTGTTGTTCACAATAGAAGTCACCAGGTCACCTTCACAATCGGTATAGACAACACCTTGCTCCTCTATCACAGCGCGGGCTTCGGGAGAAAGCTCGTCCCAAATCAGCGGAAGTACCTCTTCCAGTTTCTCCACCTCGTCCAGCTCCACGGGAGCACCGGCATCGCCCTCAATGCAGCAAATCCCCTGGCAAACACCCAAGTCACACAAGAACTTCTCGCGCAAGACATCGAAAGAAACCACAACATCACCAATCTGTATCATAATCATTCTATTAAAAAAAAGACGCGGATTATCCGGATTGCACAGACTCAACTTTAAGAGCATCCGTGGAATCCGTATAATCCGCGTCTAAATATTGTTACGGCCTTGACGCCTTACTTAATCAAATCCTTACCAGTCATTTCAGCCGGCTGCTCCATACCCAAGATATGCAGAATAGAAGGAGCTACGTCAGCCAATACACCGTTCTCAACCTTGGCGTCCTTGTTTGCAGTAACGTAAACGAAAGGAACGGGATTCAGAGAGTGGGCAGTATTCGGAGTACCATCCTCATTCAGAGCGTGGTCGGCATTACCGTGGTCGGCGATGATGATTACTTCATAATCGTTTGCTTGGCAGCTTCAACAGTATCTTTCACACATTCGTCGATGGCTTTCACTGCTTCTCAATAGCTTCGTAGATACCGGTATGTCCCACCATATCACCATTGGCGTAGTTCACCACGATGAAATCGAACTTCTGGGTCTTGATAGCTTCAACCAACTTGTCCTTCACCTCGTACGCACTCATTTCGGGCTTCAAGTCGTAAGTGGCAACCTTCGGAGAAGGAACCAGGATGCGCTCTTCAGCATCGTAAGGAGTCTCGCGGCCACCGTTGAAGAAGAAAGTCACGTGTGCATACTTCTCTGTTTCGGCAATGTGCAGCTGGGTCTTGCCATTGGCAGCAAGGTATTCGCCCAAGGTATTCTGTACGTTCTCCTTATCAAAAAGGATATGCACACCCTTGAAGCTGGCATCGTACGGAGTCATGCAGTAGAACTGCAGGCCCGGAATAGTCTGCATGCCTTGTTCGGGCATATCTTGCTGGGTGAGGACAACGGTCAATTCCTTGGCACGGTCATTGCGGTAGTTGAAGAAGATTACAACATCACCTTCCTTGATGGTACCGTCGAAGCCACCGTTCACAATCGGCTTAATGAATTCATCCGTAACGCCTTCGTCGTAGGACTCCTGCATAGCCTGGACCATATCCGTAGCAACCTTGCCTTCACCGTTTACCAACAAATCGTAGGCAACCTTCACACGTTCCCAACGTTTGTCGCGGTCCATGGCATAGAAACGTCCCACGATGGAAGCAATCTTGCCGGCAGACTTCTCGCAATGAGCAGTCAACTGCTCAATGAAACCTTTACCACTCTTCGGGTCGGTATCACGACCGTCCATAAAACAGTGGATGAAGGTATTCTCGATACCGTATTCCTTGGAAATATCGCAGAGTTTGAACAAATGGTCAAAAGAGCTGTGCACGCCACCGTTGCTGGTCAGTCCCATAAAGTGGATATTCTTGCCGTTTTCCTTTGCATATGAGAAAGCAGAAACAATTTCCTTGTTCTTCAGAATGCTGCCATCGGCACAAGCACGGTTAATCTTCACCAAATCCTGGTAAACGATGCGTCCGGCACCGATATTGAGGTGACCTACTTCAGAATTACCCATCTGTCCGTCGGGCAAACCAACGTTTTCACCGCTTGCTTGAAGCTCGGAATGCGGATAAGTTGCCAACAGACTGTCCCAATACGGAGTAGGTGTATTGAAAATCACATCATCTTTGCCTTGATCGCCGATGCCCCAGCCATCAAGAATCATTAAAAGGGCTTTCTTACTCATAATATTAATCGAATTTAATTGTATAATCTTTTTGTATGATACAAACGTTCTTTTATAGTAGGAACCTGTTTTTTGCGTTGCAAAGGTACAAAAAACAGCCGTTAAAGCGTACTGTTTCAAATGATTTATGTACTTTTGCCACGCTTAAAAAATAAAAAAACAAGAAATATGGACGATTCAAACCCACGAACGTGCAATAGTATTCACCAATAAAACGAACGGAGACGTTGACTGCAATGCCTCTGTTCCAACTAGAAAGGAGGCAAACAATGAGAAAGTATCTCTACAGTGAAAATGGCTTCACTGAAAAGGCCGAATGGCAACCCAACTGCTGGGTCAACGTAGAATGCCCGGACAACGATGATTTCAAATTCCTAACCGAAGAGCTGAAAGTTCCCGAATCATTCCTGGAAGACATAGCCGACGTGGACGAGCGCCCACGTACGGAAACAGAAGACAACTGGCTGCTGACCATCCTCCGCATCCCGATGCAGAGCAACCAACGCGGCGTGCCGTTCATCACTGTGCCCATCGGCATTATCACCAATGACGGAATCATCGTTTCTGTCTGCTATCACCACACGGAGCTGATACCGGACTTCATTCAGCACACCCGCCGGAAGAACATAGTCGTCAACAATAAACTGGATTTGATTCTGCGAATCATCTACTCTTCCGCCGTCTGGTTCCTGAAGTATCTGAAACAGATAAACAACGATGTGGCCACCGCCGAAAAAGAGCTGGAGAAAAGCATCCGCAACGAAGATCTCCTGCAACTGATGAAGCTGCAAAAGACGCTGGTCTACTTCAACACTTCCATCCGTGGCAATGAAGTGATGATAGGACGGCTGAAAAACATCTTTCAAGACACCAATTATCTGGATTTGGAATTATTGGAAGACGTGGTCATCGAGTTGAAGCAGGCATACAATACCGTAAACATCTACAGTGATATCCTGACGGGAACCATGGACGCCTTCGCCTCCATCATCTCCAACAATGTGAATGCCATCATGAAACGTATGACAAGCCTCAGCATTACACTGATGATTCCCACGTTGATAGCCAGTTTCTACGGCATGAATGTGGACATCCACCTGGAGAGTTTTCCGCACGCGTTTATTTTCATCATACTTTTGTCGGCAATATTATCAGCAGTGACATTCGTATGGTTCAGAAGGATTAAGTGGTTCTAAACAGCATCATTGTCCGAAGTTCAGCGACAACTGCCCATCCCCCAAGAGATTAAACGTCAAGCGATGATAGGGTGTAGTACCCCGCTCAGCAATGGCGGCACGATGTTTCTTGGTGGGATACCCCTTGTTACGATTCCAGTCATAATACGGATATTCCTCGTGAAGGCGGTTCATGTAGTCATCACGATAGGTCTTTGCCAAAATGGAGGCGGCAGCGATGGAAAGGTACTTCCCGTCTCCTTTCACTACGGTAGTATGCGGCAAGTCCCGATATTTTTTAAAGCGGTTGCCGTCTATCAGCAGATGTTGCGGACGGACATTCAGTTGGTCAACAGCACGGTGCATGGCAAGAAAGGAGGCATTGAGAATATTGATTTTGTCAATTTCTTCGGGAGAGACGACGCCCACCGCCCATGCCAGAGCCTCTTTTTCAATCACTTCACGCAAGGTATAGCGTTGTTTTTCCGTCAGCTGCTTGGAGTCGTTCAAAAGTTCATTCTTAAAGTCCGTTGGCAGAATAACAGCAGCGGCATAGACCGCACCGGCCAGACAGCCGCGACCGGCCTCATCGCATCCTGCCTCTATCAAATCTTTATTCAAATAAGGTAATAACATATATATCGCTATCTTTGAGGCACAAAGATAAATCTTTTTGGAGGGAAACCGGACTTCTAAGAAGAATTAATTAAATTTGCAGAAACAAGACGATGCCATGAAGAAAAACCTATGTCTACTACTCGTATGTCTTCTGTCAGCAGCTGCCCCACTGCAAGCTCAAGACATGCAGCAAGCACAGAAATTGATTGACCAAGCACAGAAATACCTGTACAACAACCCCAAACAAGCTTCCTACTATGCAGCTCAGGCTTCTGCCTTGTTTCCCGAAGATGAGCCAGTGAGGTCCGCGCACAAGCTATGATTCTCTACTGTCAAGCCGAACAATTGTTGGGGAACTTCGACCTAAGTATCAAGAATCTTTATGACACCCAAAAATATATCCATCCCACCAACAAAAAACAAATGGCACAACTCTGCTCCTTGATGGGGCGTGTATACAGCAAACTAGGCGATTACAACAAAGCCATTGAACTGAACGACAAAGCAACCTCCATCTTCAAATCCATCGGCGATTCCACCTCTGTGGCCGGATGCTATAACGAACGTGGAGTAATGCACCACTCATGAGTGAATTTACCGTTGCCGAGCGTTTCTTCCAGCGTGCGCTGGCCATCAACCGTGCCCAACGAAACCTGAAAGAGATTGCAACCAACTTGAACAACCTCTGTCTGTACCGAGGAAATACGGAAGAGAAACTTTCTTTCATCCAGGAAGCCATCACCATCAACAAGAATCTGGACGCCCAATGGTCTCTTGGCGAAAACTACAACAACATGGGGAAACAGTATTACTATGACAAGCAATACTCCAAAGCCTTGGAAGCCTTGCATAAAGCCTACGAGTATGCCCACAACATCGGAGCCCGCGAACTGATTTGCGACAATTACGAATATTCGTCCATGGTATATGCAGCTATAGGTGACTATGCCCAAGCTTATAAGTATCTGGACAAGAGGTACCACCTGGGCAAGGAACTGCAAAGTAGCAACAAGCTACGCAACATCGAGCAGGAAATTTCCTATAAAAGATACCAAGACCAAAAATATGCTACTGAAATGCAGGAACAAACCTACAAGATAGAGCTACTGAAACGCAATTTGTGGCTTTTGGGCAGCGTACTTATTCTGGGAATAGCTTTCAGCATCTTTCTATATAAATGGTATAAACGCCGAAAAGATTTGCAACTGATAGAAGCACGCTACCAATTGCAACTGTCCGAAAAAGAAGTGGCCGAACTGAAGATGCATCAGCAAGAGCTGGAACTTCAAAATGTACACAATGAACTGGCTACCAGTCGGCAGGAGGCAACCAGCTTCGCCGTATTCCTGAAAAGCCGCAATGAACTGCTGGACAAAATACGCGGAATGGTGAAAGAAGGATATAAGATGGACGCGCAAGCCATCACGCCCCACCTGAAGAAAATCAACGCATTCATCAGCCAGAGCCAAAGCGGAGACAAAACCAACAGTGCCCTATTGACAAACATCGATGATAAAAGCAATGAATTCCTCCAAAGACTAGTAGCGATTCATCCCAAACTGACACAAGGCGAGAAATATCTTGCCACCCTGCTAAGGGTAAATTTGTCTACCAAAGAAATATCCATGTTGACCGGTACTACCCCTAAAACCATCAACATGAACCGTTACCGCCTGCGCAAATCCCTCAACCTTTCTTCCGAAGAAGACTTGACCGACTATCTACAGAACATATAACCCAGTTCAAGGCTGAAAATATTTATTTTGCATTTCTACCCTCACCGCCCTCACTGCTTACCTAAAAGTCTTTATTCATCGGACTTTCAGAGGTGAGTAAGGGCAATTTCAAAAAGGTGAGGGTAAAGTTTGCTCTCACTTTGTCTCAGTAGAAACAAGGCATCGAACAAGTAAGCATAGGCTCGCAAGTCCGGAAGAAGGGACTACTGTATCAGTATGCAAATGAAAGAACCGTCTACGGATGACGTTTATAAAGAAAAAAGCGTCTAGTTAAATCAGGAAAAGACAGCTTTCTTTTTGTTTCCCCCAATTAAACACCTTGTTTTATGTTGTGCAAACAAAACGTTTTATACTACATGAACAAAGTGTTTTGTACTGCAGAAACAAAGTGTTCATCACTATGAACTAATAAGTTATCCGTATTTTGCAAGAGATAAGATATGAATGTCATCCGTCTTATACTCGACTTCCTCTTTTACAGATGGCTTGCAGATAAAACATCTGCAAGGGACATCATTGATAAACAGTAGTATCTCAACTCTCCTCCGGGGAGGAGAGTGAGATACTACTGTTTATCAATAATTATAAAGGACTTGCGAAACTTGAGTTGCTTGATATTTCTAAAAGAGTTGGTTTCCTTCTTCATCTAATCACCGTTTACTTGTTACTTGCGCAACTCAATAATTAATGTAAATCGGGAAAAGTTTATGTGGATATAGTTTTGTAGATATAGAATATCTCATTTTACCCCTATTTATCAGATATTTACAAAACTATTTGTAGATAATAAAACAAAGAATATCCCTCTCTTGTAGTCTGCTTGTAGATAACATTCATTAGCAATTCCTGTTTATGAAGCTTAATTTAGCATTGTGAAAAACCAATAGTATTAACCTTAAAAACTTATTCAAATGAGTAAAAGTAACTACTACAAAGAAAGAGTCATTCAGCTACTTCTCTTCTTTGCTTTTATGCTGCCTATGGGCGCATTGGCACAGAACATTCAGCTGAACGGTACCGTAACCGATGTTTCCGGTGAATCTGTCATCGGAGCCAGTGTATTAGAGAAAGGAACAACAAATGGAGTAATCACTGACATCGACGGTAACTTTACCCTCAGCGTTTCCCCAAAAGCCACTATTATTATCTCTTACGTGGGCTATGCTCCACAAGAAATCGCCCTCAATGGTCGCAAGGAATTGAAAGTGGTGCTGAAAGAAGACACCGAACTACTGGACGAAGTAGTCGTTATCGGTTATGGCACACAAAAGAAATCGGATGTTTCCGGTTCGGTAAGTTCCGTATCGGGCGATAAACTAAACAACATACCTACCGCTAATGCCGAAACTGCCCTGCAGGGTATGGCTCCCGGTTTGATAGTTAACTTTGGTAGCGGTGCCGCCGGCTCCACTCCCAGCCTGCAGGTGCGCGGTGTAACCACTTATGGAACAGACAACTCTCCGTTGGTAATTATCGATGGCGTTCCGGGTGATATGAGTTTTCTGAACCCCGAAGACATCAAGTCAATGTCTGTATTGAAAGACGCTGCCACCGCCGCTATTTACGGAGCACGCGCCGCCGCAGGCGTTATCCTGATTGAGACTTACCGTGGTACCAAATCCAAACCCAAAATCACGTTCTCAGCTTATTGGGGAGTGGATCAGATAGCCAAGAAACTTGACGTCTGCAATGCCGAAGAATTTATCCACATGGCAAAGATGGCCCGTACAAACGCCGGTCAAAACCCCAAAAACTGGCCTGCTTACATTGCGGCTTATGAGCAAGACCCCACACAGTTTGGCGACACCGATTGGCAGGACGAATACTACCGCAACGGCTTCACACAGAAATACAATGTGGGGTACACTAGTGGCAGTGAGAATGCAACGTAGCTTTGTCCGTATTCTATTCAAAAAACGAAGCCATCGTGACCGGCACGGGTGACGAGAAGTATGGCTTCCGCTTAAACTCAGACATGAAACGCGGCAAGTTCAAAGTGGGCGAATCAGTAAACTACAGCCGTTGGGAATCGGAAATGGAAGCCAACTCAGGTTTTCCCGGCATATACCAAGTGACCAACATGGAACCTATCGCACGTCTGTATGACGAGAATTGTGACGGCGGATACGGTGGTGCCATCCCCGGCATGAACATGAGCGATGCTGCCAACATGGTAGGTTATAATAACCTGATTGAGAACACCCGCGCCACAGATTACATCAAAGGATCGGGCTATCTGCAATATGAGCCCATCAAGGGACTGGTAATCAAGGCACAAGCAAGCCGTAGCCTCCTTTTCCGCGAAACCCGCGTATTCAAACCTACTTACGAACTGGGTGCCATGAAGTGGAACGAAAGCGCCTCACTATCACAGACCCGCACCAGAAGCGTCAACGACCTGCTGGAACTGACTGCCAACTACAACTTCACCATCAAAGACAGTCACGACTTCGCCTTCCTGCTGGGAGCTTCACAAGAAGAAAGCACTTACGACCTATTGGGTGCATCGGGTTCCGAATTCGAGAACAACGACATGGGCATTCTGGGCCAGGCACGCAAAGACTATGGTGTGCAAGGTGAAAAGACCCGTAGCGGCTTGCGTTCCGTATTTGGCCGTGTGAACTATAGTTGGAAAATGCGCTACATGTTAATGGCCTCGTTCCGCTATGACGGTTCTTCACGTTTTGCCGACGGTAACCAGTGGGGGTTCTTCCCCTCTGTATCAGTAGGCTGGAACATTGCCAACGAACCTTTCTGGGAAGATATGAAAGAAACAGTCAGCTCCTTCAAATTGCGTATGAGCTACGGCGCCCTCGGTAACCAATCGGTACCTCTCTATCTCTACATTCCCAAATTGGACTCCAACGCCGACAACATCAACTACCCCTTCGACGGCAAAGTCGTAAACCAGGGATATGCAGTACGTAGCCTCCCCTCAAGGAACATCAAGTGGGAAACTACCTTCTACAAAAACATCGGTGTGGACATGAGCCTATGGAACAACAAACTGGAATTCTCGATTGAAGGTTACATCAAGGACACCAAGGACATGCTTTCCGAAAAGAACATCAGTCTGTCTACCGGTTACGGTGCACTGACGGTGAACGATGGTGAGCTGCGCACCACCGGTATGGAAATGCAACTGATTTACCACGGTAATGCAGGTAAGGACTTCAAGTATGACCTTGACTTCAACCTAAGCCACTTCAAGAGTAAACTGAAATCAATGGCAGACCCCAACTATATGTACGAATATGGTGCTTCACGTACCTACGTGGGTGGTTACTTCGGTGAATTCTGGGCTTACGAAACCGCAGGCATCATCCAAAATGAAGCAGAAGCCAAACTTTGGAAAGAATCACACGGACGCAAGGACAGCAAAGGCAACTGGATTCCCATGCAGCCCAACGCAGAACCCGGTGACCTCCGCTTCGTAGACCAAAACGGTGACGGCATGCTGGACAGCGATGACAAGAAGCTTCTGGGCAACGGTTGCCCCAAGGCCTCTATCGGCTTCAACGTAACACTGAATTACAAGAACTTCGATTTGGTAGCCAACTTCTACGGTGACCTCGGTGTAGACCGTTACAACTATACCAAATATCAATTGGAACGTATGGATACCAAGTTCAACTATGGCAGAAACGCACTGAAAGCATGGACTCCGGAGAACCCCAACACCAACATTCCACGTGCCGTATACGGCGACCCGAACAAGAATGCTCGCACTTCCGACCGTTTCATCGAACGAGGCGACTTCTTCCGCCTGAACAACTTGCAACTGGGCTACAACCTGCCTGCTACAGTTTGTGGTAAGTTGGGCATCAGCAACCTCCGTTTCTATGTAGGTGGTACACGCATCTTTACCATCACCGGTTACAGTGGCTATGACCCCTCTACCAACGGTGGTATTGACCGCATGGGTTACGACTATGCTTCATCACCTCTATGCCGCACTTTCATGGCCGGTATTAAATTCGGATTTTAATTGAACCAAAACTTTAAAAAAGATGATTATGAAATTAAAGAATATATTATTGTGCGCCTCAGTCTTAGGAGGCTGGCACTCTCTTCATGTACCGGAAATTTCTGGATGAAGACAGAAACCCCAACTCACTGGACCCCGAAAACTTCTGGAAGAGCGAATCCGACATCCTCAAAGGACTTACCGCAGCCTACGCTGGACTACAGCCTACCATCGAATGGGCGCAACCTTTCGAACGCTACATTGTGATAGACAACTACCGCAGCGACGAGCTGGACTACCGCCCCGACGTGACCGCCTGGATGGAACTGGCCATGTACAACAACGAATCGACCAACTACGTGCCCAACGATGAATGGACCAACCTCTATACCAGTATCAACTATTGCAACCAGTGTCTGGACAACATTCCCAATGTGCCCGACAACGATGACGAAGGCATCAAGCAGACCAAAGCGACCAGTATTGCCGAGGCACGTTTTCTGAGAGCCTTCTACTACTACCGTCTCTTCATCAACTTCGGTGAAAGACTACCAATGTTCGAGCACGAACTCGAAGGTACCGAAGAGGAATTCTATCCTCCTCAGGTAGAAGCCGGCAGACTGAAGACTTTCATCGAGACAGAACTGAGTGAATGTCAAGCCAACCTTCCCGAAAAATGGAATACAAACATGGCCGGACGCGTCACTAAATATACTGCCGCAGCACTCTTAGGCAAATACTATATGTTCATCGGCGAAAAGGCCAAAGCCAAAACAGAATTCTGGAAAGTCATTGACAGTCACAGATATGAACTGATGGAGAACTATGGCGACAACTTCAACGGACTACACGAGAACAATAAGGAATCCATCCTTGAAGTACAGTTCACCGGAAGTCTGGAAGGCGGGCACTACGAATACAATCTCTTTACCTTGCACTTGGGTCCCGACAGTGGCTGTGGCGCATACGAGGAAGCATATCCGTCCAAATGGTTATTCAATACACTGAAGAAAGACCTCACCGAAGATGGGGAATACAGCGACCGATTGTATGAGACTATCATTTTCGACGATCCCAAATCCCGTCCGTTCTATTACGAAGACGGCAAAGGATTCAGTGATTACCACCAAGAAGACAATATCTACTGGCGCAAATATGTGACTTACGACAAGTCATTGGGTGATTACTGGGATTATTCCGGTTTCAACATCCCCCTCATCCGCTATGCGGACATCCTGTTGCTCTATGCCGAGTGTCTGAACGATGAAGGAAACTCTAAAGAAGCCATCAAATACATCAACAAAGTACGTGACCGTGTACACGTAACGCCACTGTCCGACACCCTAAGTAAAGAACAAGTGCTGAAGCACCTGCAGGATGTGGAACGTCCTTGCGAGCTGGCCCTCGAAGGCTCACGCTGGTATGATCTCATCCGTTGGGGCATTGTGGAAGACGCACTTAAGAGTCATGAAAAGCCTTTCGCAAGCAATTTCATATCGACCAAGCATATCAGACTCGCTATCCCTCACAAAGAATTCCTGATGAATCCTAATTGGGTGCAAAACGAAGGTTATACAAAATAACCGATAACCCTACAACTCAGTCTCTATCGGAAGCGAAATGCCGGAAACGGGCTCCCATCCGATAGAGATTGCTTTTAATAGAACTCTCTGTTTCAAGACTTCATTTCATCATATACTTAATTTACCATGAGACATCCAAATAAAAACATCGCTTTGACCGGCATCGTTGCCTGCATACTGGCCTCGTGCGTCAAAGCTCCCACTTCTTCAGAACCGCTTTTATCCAAGCAAGCGGACTTCTGTAATCTTATCAACATAAAGAACACTCCCGCCGGAGCCGTAGACTGGGATGCCTACGTCTTTGCCGACAAAGGTGCTTGGATGGCATACTCACTGCCCGACAACGAAAACCGTCGCCATGCCGGTACTTTCATGGGACCTATGGTCATGACCGGACGCGGATGGATAGCTGCCGGACTCGCCGAACCTACGCTGTGGGTGAACGGCGAACAGTATAGGATGGTGTACAATGTACAGACCACCCGATACCTCCCCGGCAAACTGATACAGGAATACAACGATGAGAACTTAAACTTCACTACCGAATTGTGCTACCTCACCTCACGTTCCGTAGCCATACGTTCAATCGTGAAGAATATGAGCCAAAAACCGGTAAAGGTCAGCTTCGACTGGAACGGAGGCGTATACGAGCCTACCTCTGTCGTAAGCAGCATAGATAAAGGTCTCTCTTTCATCCGCCCCAAAGATTCCACGAACACGGTAATCCGATTCCTCACAGCAGACAAGATTCAGGCTGTGGGGAGCGATAGCCTGCACGTCACAGAAAAGAGTGAAATGACCCTGGAACCCGGCAAGACTTATCAGTCGGAGATGACCCAAACCCTGACGCTGCGCGGTGAAGACACAGCCAAAGAACTGGCTGCCATAGCAACGCTGAATATAGACAATTGCTTTGAACTAAACGAACAGCAATGGAACGCACAAATCGCTTCGTTGCTGAGCGGAAACAGCAAGTACCTCAAGGACAACAAATACCGCAAGGTACTCGTAAAAGCAATGATGACCCTGAACAGCAACTACCGCACCCCTGCCGGTGACATCCTGCATGGCGGCAGCAACCCGTCGTACAACGGATTCATCAACGGCATCTGGTCGTGGGACTCCTGGAAGATTGCTTCGGGCAACGTACATTTCAACGAGGAGATAGCCAAAAGCGAAATGATTACCCTCTTCGACTATCAAGCCGACAACGGCATGGTACCCGACTTCATCAGCTACAACAAGAAATACAATAACTGGCGCGATGCCAAACCGCCCGTAGCCGCCTGGGGAGCCATGAACGTGTATAAAGCTACCGGCGACAAGAAATTCCTCGAAACAATGTTCGACAAGCTCTATAAGTTCCATCAGTGGTGGTATGCCGAGCGCGACCACAATCACAACGGCATCTGCGAATACGGTTCCACCGACGCACTCTCATTGCTGCCTGTTGGGAAAGCGGCATGGACAACGGCGTACGCTTTGACGATGCCGTGATGCAGAAAAACAGCGAGAAGGCATGGTCCATGAACCAGGAGAACATCTGCCTGAACTCGTTCCTCTACGTAGACAAGACCATCCTCGCCGAAATGGCAACCCTCCTGAACAAGCCCGAACTGGCGGCACAGCTTAATGCCGAAGCCAAAGTCATCAAGGAGTTCGTACAGACAAAGATGTGGGACAAGGAAACCGGATTCTTCTACGACACCCGTATCGATACCGGCGAGCACATCAAAGTGATGGGTGCCGAATGCTGGCTGCCACTCTGGCAGGCATCGCCACTCCCGAACAGGCCAAACAGGTGATGCAGAAGATGATGGACCCGCAGAAGTTCAACTCCACTTCCATTGGGTACCTTGGACATCAGCCATCCTCGCCTGCGTCCCGTGCGCGGCTACTGGCGCGGCCCGGTCTGGGTAGACCAAGTGTACTTCGGTATCACCGGCCTGCGCAACTATGGTTTCGACCGGGAAGCCGACATACTGACTGAGAAGTTCATCAACAACGCCCAAGGACTCACCACCGACGGTCCTATCCACGAGAACTACAACCCGCTGACCGGCGAAGCGCTCAATTCGCCTAACTTCGGCTGGAGTTCGGCATGTATCATCAAGATGCTGCTCGATGAGTAACTCTCACGCAAAACAACTCTCAAAAGTCTGAAAAGACAAACGATTATACATCATTAAAAGCATACGAATATGAATAAGATACATTCAATCTGCATCCTCGCACTGATGCTACCGTTATGCGCATTTGCACAGTACGACGGTACACCCATGAACAAGACGGGCGACACCAAGAAAGCGGAAACCGCCGTAAGAACCGACAAATATCCTCACTCGGACAACGATTGGGAAAACTTTGATGTGTTGCACATCAACCGTCTGCCTTCCGCCGCCACCTTCATGGCCTACACCACCAAAGAGAAAGCAGTGAAGAACGACAAGAGTCAATCGGAATATTTTCAGTCGTTGAACGGTACCTGGAAGTTTCAGTTTGTTCCCCGTTCGGACCAGCGCCCGATGGACTTCTTTGAAAAAGGCCACGATGTAAGCGGATGGGGCAACATCAAAGTGCCCGCCAACTGGGAAATGGAAGGCTATGGCCATCCTTTCTATGTAGGTGCCGGCTACGGCATCAAGCGCAACCCGCCACTGATTGCCGTGGAAAACAGTCCCGTAGGTTCCTACAAACGCACATTCAACGTCCCTGCCAACTGGAAAGGCAAGCAAATCGTCCTCCACTTCGGAGGCGTGGCCTCAGCTTTCTATGTGTGGGTCAACGGTGAAAAGGTGGGTTACTCGCAAGATTCCAAGACCCCCAGTGAGTTCGATATCACCCCCTATGCAGTAACCGGACAGAACGAGATTGCCGTGCAGGTATTCAAGTTCAGCGACGGCTACTACTTAGAAGATCAGGATTACTGGCGCTTTGCCGGCATACAACGTGATGTGTACCTTTATGCCCGTCCCAACATCCACGTGCGCGACTTTGAAGTAGTGACCGACCTCGACAACGAGTACAAGGACGCCGACTTCCACCTCTATGTGGAACTGGACAATGCCCAAAACTCCCAACGTACTCAAACGCCCAAGGTAAAAGGTGCCGAAGTGGAAGTGAGCCTGACGGACAAAGAGGGAAAAGTCATCTACACCGAACGCCAACGCGCCAAAGACAACAAGCTGCACTTCCTGAAACACATCGAAGCGCCCCTACTGTGGAGTGCTGAAAAGCCCAACCTATACCAGATGATGATTACACTGCGTGCCAACGGCCAGACACAGTACATCTGCCGCAACATCGGATTCCGCAAATCGGAAATCAAACATGCACAGTTACTCGTCAACGGGCAACCCGTCTACATCAAGGGCGTAAACCGCCACGAACACGACCCTTACCACGGCCATGTAGTGGACGAAGCCTCCATGATACGCGACCTGGAACTGATGAAACAAAACAACATCAACAGCGTGCGCACCTCCCACTACCCCAACGACCCGCGCTGGTATGAACTGTGCGACATCTACGGCATGTATGTAGTGGACGAGGCCAACATCGAAAGCCACGGCATGGGCTACAAACCCGACCAATGCCTCGCCAACCAACCCGAATGGCAGAAGGCTTTCATCGACCGTACAGAACGTATGTTTGAACGCGACAAGAACCACCCCTGCGTCATCATCTGGTCATTGGGCAACGAAACCGGCTCAGGCTGTAACTTCCAAGCCACCTATGCTTGGATTCATGCCCACGACCGTTCCCAACGCCCCGTACACTCCGAGGACTCTGGCAAAAACCGTCCTTTCACCGACATCTTCTGCCCCATGTACAAGAAGATAGACGTGTTGATAAACCATGCTCTCTATCTGCCCACCATGCCCCTCATCCTCTGCGAATACGCTCATGCTATGGGTAATAGTGTGGGCAATCTGCAAGACTACTGGGACATCATCGAGAAGTACCCTTCTCTACAAGGCGGTCACATCTGGGACTGGGTGGACCAGGGTCTTTACAACAAGACCGACGACGGTAAGTTCTACTGGGCCTACGGCGGCGACCTTGCCCCCGAAGGCACTCCAAGCTCGGCCAACTTCTGCATGAACGGCCTGATTGCCGCAGACCGCACATTGAAGCCCCACATACATGAAGTGAAACGGGTGTACCAGAATATGGCTTTCAGATTGCTCGATTATCACGAAGGATTGGTAGAGCTTAGAAACAAGTTCTTCTTCACCAACCTGAATGACTTTGACTTCACTTGGCGCTTGGAAGGCAACGGTGAAGTATTGGCACAAGGACGCATAGATAATGTAGATTTGCCCGCCCAACAGACAGGCGTATTCCGGACACAGTTCCCCACCATCCATTCCTCCGAAGGAGTAGAATATTACCTGAATTTCTATGCCAGCCAGAAGCGCGACGAGGGTCTGCTGAAGGCCGGTACACAATTGGCTGCCGAACAAGTGAAGCTTCCCTTCTATAAGGCTGTTACCCCCAAAGCTGCCTCAGGCAACGTGACGGCAACCGACAGCGAAGCCCTGCTTGTCCTCACTGCCGGAAATGTCAGTGTAGGATTCGACAAAGCCACCGGAGCACTCTGCTCGTTCAAGGAAGGCAAGGAAGAGATGATTAAGGAAGCACTGCGTCCCAACTTCTGGCGTCCGGTGACGGACAATGACATGGGCAACGACATGAACAAGACCCTGCGCCCGTGGCGTGAAGCCGGACGTGGCGCCAAACTCACCTCATTGGAGAAAACAGCGCTCGACAAAGATGGCTATGAAGTAGTGTCACACTACCGTCTGCCCGAAGAAGTTGCCGGTTCGGAATTCATTGTCCGCTACCGCTTCTCACCGAGAGGCAGCCTCGATGTGAACTGTACTTTCATTCCTGCCAACGACACTTTACCTTTGATGCCCCGCATGGGTGTGAGCATCACCCTGAACAAGCAATACGACCAAATGGCATGGCTAGGTCGAGGTCCGCACGAGAACTATTGCGACCGCAACGGTTCTTCCTTCGTGGGTCTGTACAAAGGTAGCGTAGCCGAACAGTACTTCGCCTACGACCGTCCACAAGAAAACGGCAACAAGACCGATGTACGTTGGATGAGCCTCACCGATTTGAAAGGCAATGGCCTGATGGTTATCGGTGCACCCACAATCAGCGGCAGTGCCTACCTCTTCCCGACAGAAGATTTGGATGAACCCGGCACACGCAAGTCACAACGCCATATCTCAGACGTCCAACCCAAAGATATGGTGACTTGGAACATAGACTTCAAGCAGATGGGTGTGGGTGGAGATACCAGTTGGGGAGCCTACCCGCATCAACCATACCTGATTCCTGCCCGTAAGATGGAATTCTCATTCCGCTTATGCCCTACACAAGAAAAAGGAGTGAAAGAGAACCAAAGATATTTGGAAATGAAGTAATTTTGCAATTGTCAAACCTCAGAAGCGCCTCCCCCTCTTTAAAACAGGAGGTGCTTTTGAGGGTAAGACAGCTTTCCATCTATTCACAAAACCATACAGACAATGTTTACAATCATCGGACTAATGCTCACAGGAATGCTGCTGGGCTACCTCTTACGGAAACGGGACTTAAAGAAGGTCCATCCAATCATCACCCTGCTTATCTGGCTGCTACTGTTTATCCTCGGTATTGAGGTAGGAAGTAACGAAGAGATTATCAGAGGACTCCATACCATCGGATATGAAGCCGTTGTCCTCACCTTGGGAGGGACCTTGGGAAGTGTTATCGCTGCTTGGGCACTCTGGAGAGCTTTGTATAAAAGGAAAGGAGGCAGGGCATGAAAGGAAGTCTTATCATTGTGGGCTTTTTTGTATTGGGTACGATTTGTGGTGTGTGCCATCTGCTGCCTTTTGATATTGCAGAAACCAATATCAGCTACTACGCGCTTTGCGCGCTGATGTTCAGTGTAGGGTTGAGCGTAGGCAACGACCCGCAGACCCTGAAGAACTTCCGTTCACTCAATCCGCGACTGGTATTCCTGCCCATCATGACGATACTGGGAACACTGGCAGGTTCGGCAGCCGTCAGTCTGATTCTGACACACCGTTCTATAACGGACTGTCTGGCCGTAGGCTCGGGATTCGGCTATTACTCGCTCTCCAGTATCTTCATTACCGAATACAAGGGAGCCGAGCTGGGCACCATCGCCCTGCTTGCCAATATCAGCCGGGAGATTCTGACACTGCTGGCCGCCCCGTTGCTGGTACGATGGTTCGGAAACCTTGCCCCCATCTCTGCCGGAGGAGCCACGACGATGGACACCACACTGCCCATCATCACACGGACAGCCGGACAGCAGTTTGTCGTAGTTTCCATCTTCCACGGGTTTGTGGTCGATTTCAGCGTTCCGTTCCTGGTGACATTGTTCTGCTCGATATAGGGCTTTTACCCTCTTTTGACAGACACCGGTCTCTGACAAGAGCCATTTTTATATCACTAAATCCTATTAATAATGAAAACCAAACTTATACCTTTCTCCTTTCTTCGCTGCTTTGCACCGGTGCCTGGCCGACAACGAGCCGTGGCAGAACCCGCAAGTCAACGAAATGAACAGAGAACCGATGCACGCCCACTTCACTCCGTTTACGAATGAAGCCAACGCATTGAAACAACGTGCCTTGCCCGCCGACGTACGGTTCGACGTTAATCCTACAACGGAACGCCGTATCACTCTGGACGGCACCTGGAAATTTCTTTTTTCAAAGAACAATGACCTCTGCCCCAAAGACTTTCACAAGCCCGGATTCAGTACCCGCAAGTGGAGTAAAATTGAAGTTCCAGGAAGCTGGGAACTGCAAGGCTTCGATGCACCTATCTATACAGATACCCGTTATCCGTTTCCCCCCAATCCGCCCTACGTGCCTACCGACTACAATCCCGTAGGTGCTTATATCCGCGAGTTCACCGTCCCGGCTAGCTGGGAAGGCATGGACATCTTTCTTGATTTCGAAGGGGTGGAGTCTGCCTACTATGTATGGGTAAACGGCGAATTGGCAGGATATGCAGAAGACAGCGCCTACCGTCGCACTTCAACATCACCCACCTGCTGAAGAAGGGCAACAATAAACTGGCTGTAAAAGTATTCCGTTATAGCGACGGTTCCTACCTGGAAGGCCAGGACTACTGGAAATACAGCGGCATCGAACGGAGTGTTTATCTCTACGCCCGCCCCCAGAGCCGCGTCAAGGACTTCCGGATGACAGCGGAACTGATAAACAACTACAAGGATGGCGAACTAAAGCTGGACGTATTCCTCCATTGGCCTAAAGCCGGAGAAACGGTGGAAGTCAAGGTAATGGACAAGGACAAGGTTATCTATGACCGGAAAAAGTCCATAACCTCTGCCACAGACACTTTGTTTACCCAGCAGCAAGTGTTCCCGAATGCACGCGCCTGGAATGCCGAAACGCCGAATACCTACACGCTGGTAGTCAACACCTTCGACGCACAAGGCAGACCGTTGGAATCTTTCACGCATCTTTTCGGTTTCCGCACCGTAGAAATGATGAACGGCATGCAGATGATTAACGGCCGGGCCGTCCTCTTCAAGGGAGTGAACCGCCACGAGCACGAAGCCGTCAAAGGGCGCACCGTCAGCGTAGCTTCCATGATACACGACATCCAGCTGATGAAGCAGTTCAACCTGAACGGTGTACGCAACTGCCACTACCCGAACAACTATGCGTGGTACGAGCTTTGCACGGAATTCGGACTCTATATGGTAGACGAAGCCAACATCGAGAGCCATGGCATGATGTTCCACAAAGATGAGACCCTTGCCAACTACCCCGACTGGGAGGTGCCTTTCATGCAGCGGATGAGCCGTATGATTGCGCGCGACCGTAACTACTCCGCCATCGTGACTTGGTCCATGGGCAACGAGTCGGGCTACGGCAAGCACTTCGAAACTCTGTATGACTATACCAAGAAGATAGCCCCCACCCGTCCCGTACAATACGAAGGGGGTGGTTACAACTCTAAGAGCGACATCTATTGCCCCATGTACGCACGCATCTGGAGGTTGCGCCAACACGTGAACCAGCGTGATGCCCGCCCCATGATTCTCTGCGAATATGCCCATGCCATGGGTAACAGCGCAGGAAACTTCCAGGACTACTGGGACTTGATTTATAAGTACGACCAGCTGCAAGGCGGTTTCATTTGGGACTGGGTAGACCAGACGTTTGCCATCAAGGACGAGAACCAGCGCAACATCTGGCTTTTGGCGGCGACATGGGATTTGTAGGCGTCGTCAACGACTCCAACTTCTGTGCCAACGGCTTGATTGCTGCCGACCGCACCCCGCACCCGCACATCTACGAAGTGAAGAAGGTATTGCAATATATCCATTTCGAACCGCTCGCCTTCACCCCGAACAAGATAAAGGTCACCAACTGGCACGATTTCATCGGATTGGAAGGATATACCCTCCGCTGGGCAGTGGAATGCGACGGCAAGACCGTTCAGAACGGTGAGATGGATTTCCCCAAGATTACTCCCAGAAACTCTGCCAACATAGAATTGCCACTGAAAGCGCTGCCTGCCGACGGCAAGGAGTATTTCCTCACACTGCGTGCATTCACCAAGCACGAAGCGCCATTAGTACCGAAAGGACACGAGGTTGCTATCGAACAATGGGAACTGCCTTCCGTCCCGTCAGCCAAAACCGTTCAGCCGGTGGAGGGAACGTTGACCGTAAACCGCAACAACGAAGCATTGACCGTGAAAGGCAATAACTTCCAGGTAGCTTTCTCTACCCGAAACGGTGAAATGACAGAGCTGAACTACAACGGAAAGAATCTGATTAAGGAAGGGCTGCAACCCAACTTCTGGCGCCCGTTGACCGATAATGATATTCCAAATGGGCACCTGATACGCTGCGGCACCTGGAGAAACGCCGGACGCGATGCCAAACTGCAGCATATCGAAGTTGCGGAAGCCGGACAAACGGCTACTGTCACTGCGACCTACCGCATGGAAGAACAAGATGCTGATTTGCAGACTCTCTACAAAATCACTCCCGACGGCAAGGTTCAGGTAACCATGCACTTCACCCCCGGCAAGAAACCATTGAGTGAAATGCCGCGCCTGGGCATGCGCATGATACTCCCTGCCGAATATGAAATGATGACCTGGCTGGGCCGTGGTCCGCAAGAGACGTATGCCGACCGCAAGACGGGAGCATTGATAGGCCTCTACAACGCCACGGTGTGGGAACAATTCCATCCGTATGTACGTGCCCAAGAGACGGCCAATCATTGTGACGTACGCTGGGTGGCCCTACGTAATGCAACCGGCGAAGGCCTGCTGGTAGTGGGCGAGGAACCGTTGAGCGTAAGCGCCTGGAACTTCCCGATGGAGGACATTGAATACCGTCCCTCACAGATGGAGCGCCGCCACGGTGGAAGCATCCAGAAGAAAGATATGGTATGGCTCAACATCGACCACAAGCAGATGGGCGTAGGCGGTGACAATACTTGGGGAGCACAAGTGCATCCCGAGTACACCATCACTCCACACGAATGGAAATACAGCTTCACACTCGCTCCCCTCGCACCGGAGGACGATGCGGCGGAACAAGCGCACAAATAACCGTTAAATACCTCATTCATATGAAATACAAATTTATACGCATACTCTGCTTCACATTGTTGGCCGCAGGCATCGCAGCCTGCACCCCCGGCATGAAAAGCACTACGGAGAAACGGTATACCTTCGCCGACATACTGGACATCTCCTATACTCCCGACACCCTGCACCGCTGCTACGGTTGGTTCACCGACGCCGGCTCGTGGATGGCTTCACGCTGCCCGAACGGCAACAATGGGTCAACGGCTTCTGCGGCCCCTTCAGCTCGATATGTTCCGCCGCCAGTGGATGGCACAGTCAGCCGCCGTCGTAAGCTTTGCCAAAGATACACAAGAGATTTTTGTTCCGGATTCCACTTGCTATTACCCCGGCGAGCTCTATATGTCGGCACATTCCACCCACGGGAGCATCACGCAACGGCTCAACTTCACAAGTGCCTCGACCGCCTTGCTGCGCATCGAAGCCGACACGGCTGAAGACCTGCTGTTCTCCGGTAGCCAATGGGGCAAAGACATCACCGTCAGCGTAGAACAGAACTCCGTCATCGCCCGTCATCCCAGTGGCGAAACCGTAACCGTGACCTTTACTCCTAATGTAGAGCTGGCCAAGACTGACAATAACTATACAGCCCTCGTCCGCTCTCCGCGCTACCCCGTCAACGTAGCCATCTCTTTCTTCACTTCCGAAAAAGAGATGACTGCCGGCCTGCAAAACCTGCCGGGCTTGCTCAATAATCCCACCCCCGCCCTGCAAGCCAATGCCGAACGTTGGGAAGGTTACCTCACCAAGATACTGCGCAAGGACATGAAGCCCGAATACGACCGCATCGCCGTGAAAGCCGTCACCACGCTCATCTCCAATTGGCGGACACACCGCGGCGGATTGCTTCACGAAGGCATCATCCCGAGCCATGCCGTAGGTTATTTCGTCGGCTTCTGGGCATGGGACAGTTGGCGCTTCAGTGCCGGAACCGCCAAGTTCGACCCCGAACTGGCCAAGAACAACATCCGCGCCATGTTCGACTACCAGCAACCGGACGGCATGATTATCGACTGTATCTATACCGACCCCTCCGAGAACAATGCCCGTGACAGCAAACCTCCCTTGGTATGCTGGGCTGTCGACGAAATCTTCACCCATACGGGTGACACCGCCTTCGTTGCCGAAATGTACCCTCAACTGCTCTCCTATTATAAATGGTGGTACGAAAAACGCGACCACAACCGCAATGGCATGTGCGAATACGGTGCTACCGACGGAACACTGGAAGCTGCCGCCTGGGAAAGCGGTATGGACAACGCCATCCGTTTTGACGGCGCCGTGATGCTGAAAAACGAAGGCTACGAGGATGCCTGGAGTATGGATCAGGAGAGTGTGGACTTGAACGCTTATCTGGCACTGGAATGCAAACTGCTGAAGAAATTCTCCAGCCTGCTGAAGATACCTTTCGACGCACCGGACTACAGTAGCCAGGTAGCCGACTATTTCTTTGACAAGAACATCAACTTCTTCTGCGACCGCCGTCTGAAGGACGGTTCATTCATCGAAGAGCCGGGCTGCGAAGCCTACACTCCGTTGTGGACCCGGATTGCCACACAAGCGCAAGTGGACAGCATGCTGCCCATGCTTCAAGATACGGCAAAGTTCTCCACGTATATCCCCTTCCCGACCATTGCCGCCGACAATCCCAAATACAATCCGCGCGGCTACTGGCGTGGCCCCATCTGGCTGGACCAGACCTACTTTGCCATCCGTGGACTGCGCAACTACGGCTACAACCAGCTGGCAGATGAATATACGCTGCAAGTCTTCGACCGCCTGAGCGGGCTGAAAGAGGGTGCCCCCATCCACGAGAACTACGGAACCCATACCGGCGAACGCCTGAAAGCTCCCCATTTCAGCTGGAGCTCCTCACATCTGTTGATGATGTACGACGATTACGGTAAGTAAACCGGGATTCCATATATGTCATAACTCACCACAGATTACACAGATTCACGCAGATTTTTTTAGTTTATTGATATCTGACATATTTATCTGTGTGAATCTGTGTAATCTGTGGTGAGTTATGACACTTTCATGAAGAACAAAAGCGATATGATTATTATCGGTAAACCTGCACCGGAAGCTCTCCACGCAAAGCTCCCAGCGCATTCATTACCAATGCTTCCAATTCGTCTTCTCCGGGATAGACGTGGACGGGAGCAAGGAAAGACACGCGCTCCTGCAACCGCGAAGTGATGTACTCGGAATGTGCCATACCTCCCGTAAGCAGAATGGCGTCCACCTTGCCATAAAGCACAACAGCAGCACCGCCTATCTCCTTGGCAATGCGGTAAATCATGGCATCAAGCACCAAAGCGGCATGGGTGTCTCCCTCAGCGATGCGCCTCTCTATGGCGGGAATGTCGGTAGTACCCAAATGGGCGGCAAGTCCCGCCTTGCCGGAAATACGTTTCTTCAGTTCTTCGGTAGTGTAACGCCCCGAGTGACAAAGGTCTATCAGTTGCCCGGCGGCAGGGTACCTGCACGTTCGGGCGAAAAAGGACCGAAACCGTCGAGGGCATTGGGCACGTCCACCGCACGGCCGTGGCGGTGGACTCCTACGGAAACGCCTCCACCCAAGTGACAGACAATCAGATTGAGGTCTTCGTAATGCACGGGAGCTTCGGGCTGCAGGCACTACGCTCGGCAGCATAGCGCCGGGCGATGGCTCGCTGGTTCAAGGCGTGCCAGATGGTGATGCTGGGCATCAGAGGCGAACCGGTGATGCGTGCCACATCGTCCAGTTCGTCCACCACGCCGGGATCGGCTATGAAAGAGGGGCAGCCGGGCAGCATGGCGGCAAGTTCGTGGGCTATCAGACAACCTAAGTTGCAGGCGTGGGTACGCATGGCGTGGAGCATATCGTCCAACATGGCATCGTTCACGGCATACACACCGCCAGGAATGGGTTTCAACAATCCCCCACGGCCGACGATGGCATCGAACTTAAAGGGAATGTCATTGGCCTCCAGCGCTTCCAGCACCAAGTGCTTGCGGAATTCGAACTGGTCGATGATGCGGGGAAATTGGGAAAGCTCCTTCACCGAATGCCGGATGTTGAGTACCAGACGGGGAGTTTCATCCTCATAGACAGCAATTTTTGTCGAGGTGGAACCGGGATTTACTGCCAGTATTTTCATTGATTACGATTTACAAATTACGAACTACAAATTACTAATTACAATCAAGGTTCTTTCACCCCGCTGGTCAGGCAAGCCATGGCAATGCTGTAATATTTGGACAAACCGGAATGCTACGCGACGGTAATACCACCGGACATGAGGGTCCTTGCAGCAACCCGGCCATATCGGCATGAGAAAACAGAGATACAGCCTTATAAAAAGCATTGCCCGATTCGATGTTTGGGAATATCAACACATCCGCCTCCCCGTCAATCGGTGATACAATGCCTTTGATGTTACCGCTCGTCTTCTCACAAGAGGTCTTCACATCCAGCGGGCCGTCGATGATGACATTGCCGAACTCTCCGGCTTCCGCCAGTTCTACAATATTCACATAGTCCAATGAATGGGGGAATTTGACGCTAACCTTCTCCGTGCAATGAATCAGCGCGATGCGTGGCTGCTCTATCCCGAAATGGCGGCAAGTATGGATGGCATACCAAATCATTTCAATGCGCTGTTGCAGTGTCGGGCGGGGAATGACCGCAGCATCGGAGAAAAAGAGCAGTTTATCGTAAGTAGGTATCTGCATCACGGCCAGATGGGTCAGAATCTTTCCTTTAGGCAACAAACCATGTTCCTTGTCCAGAATGGCACGTAGCAAATTGTCGGTATTGATGATGCCTTTCATCAGGATGTCCGCTCCACCCTCGCGTACGATACGCACCGCCTCACGTGCAGCCTCATCGGAATCTTCTATATGTAAGGTACTGACATATTGAGGATATTTCTTCAAAGTGGGATATTTTTCCAATATGGCAGAATCGCCAATCATCAGAAATTCCGCAATCCCCTCCTCCAAGGCACGGGATATGGCATATTCTGTATTAGGGTCATTGGCACAGACTACCGCAATACGTTTCCTCTTATTCAAGGTTTTCAGGTGGGCTGTTAACTGGGCAAAGTTCCGTATCGGTTCCATAACGTTAGATTTTTAGCAAATATCTAAAAAAATGTCGAGAAATACAGCATTTGCCCCGTTGAAATTTTATATGTTTAATATCATTTTGATATGTTCACCACAGATTACACAGATTGACACGGATTTGAACAGAATTTGAATTACTCTGTTGATTATATATCATATATAACCTCCCTCTCTTCTGTTAAAAATCCGTGTTAATCTGTGATATCTGTGGTGAATTGTGTACTTTTGCCCAAAATAGATTGATAATATATATGGGTAGTCTTATTTTCCCTCCGTATCTGCAGGAAGGTGACCGTGTCATTGTTCTCTCCCCTTCCAGCAAGATTGACAAATCTTTCCTGAAAGGCGCCTACAAACGTTTGAAGTCCTGGGGGCTGGAAGTCGTATTCGCAAAGCACGCGGGGAGTTCCAACGGAACGTATGCAGGAAATATCCGGCAACGCCTCGAGGACCTGCAGGAAGCCATGGACGATGAAGAAGCCAAAGTCATATTCTGTAGTCGGGGCGGTTACGGAGCCGTGCATCTGATAGGCAAACTGGATTTTACCAAGTTCAGGCAGCATCCCAAATGGCTCATCGGATTCAGTGACATCACCGCCCTCCATAATCTGTTCCAGCAGAATGGCTTCGCGTCGTTGCACGCCCCCATGGCGCGCCATCTCACAGTAGAACCGGAAGACGACTTCTGCACACAAGCACTGAAGGATATACTATTCGGGCAGGCATTGGGAGGAACCGAAGCATTCAGTTATGTCTGCCCGGGGCACAAACTAAATCATAAGGGAGAGGGAAAAGGTGTGTTGCGCGGCGGCAATTTGTCTGTGTTCTACGGGCTGCGTGGTACTCCTTACGATATTCCCGCCGAAGGCACCATCCTCTTCATCGAAGATGTGGGAGAACGCCCACATGCGGTGGAACGCATGATGTACAATCTCAAACTGGGAGGTGTCCTCGACAAGCTTTCCGGCCTCATCATCGGACAATTCACCGAATACGAGGAGAACAAGTCCCTGGGAAAAGACCTATATGGCGCATTGGCCGATTTGGTGAAGGAATACGATTACCCGATATGTTTCGATTTTCCCGTCGGACATGTCAGCATGAATGTACCGCTGATAAACGGCGCTGCGGTAACACTGAAAGTTGGAAAGAAAGAAGTGAAACTAAGTTTTAATACAGAAAGAGAATGAAACGGAATTATACATTCATCCCGTTGCTGCTGTTGCTGATTGTAGCGATAGTGGCATGCAGCAACAACAGCAGCAAGTCTGCAGCCGATAATGACAGTGAGGGCGATGCGACCAAAGCGACTGTCCAAGTGCCTCAGTTCAGTGCAGACAGTGCATATCAATACATACAGACCCAAGCGGATTTTGGTCCGCGCGTGCCCAACACCGCCGCCCACAAAGCCTGCGGAGAATTCCTTGCCAAGAAGCTGGAAGAATTCGGCGCCAAAGTATACAACCAGCATGCCGACCTGGTGGCTTACGACAACACCATCCTGAAAGCGCGCAATGTTATCGGCGCCTATAATCCGGAAAGCAAAAGGCGTGTACTGCTCTGTGCCCATTGGGACAGCCGTCCTTATGCCGACCAGGATGCTGACAAGACGAAGCATCACAGCCCCATCCTGGGTGTGAACGATGGAGCCAGCGGTGTGGGCGTATTGCTCGAAGTGGCCCGCCAACTGCAACAGCAGGCTCCAGCCATCGGCATCGACATCATCTTTTTTGACGCCGAAGACTATGGCATCCCCTACTTCTATCAAGGTGCATACAAGAACGACACTTGGTGCCTGGGCTCGCAATATTGGGGACGAGTACCCCATGTAGACGGCTATAATGCCCGCTACGGCATCCTGCTCGACATGTAGGTGGAAAGAACGCCACCTTCTACAAGGAACAGTTCTCTCAAAGAACCGCCGGTAAGTACGTGAACAAGATATGGAACACAGCCCACCGCCTGGGCTTCGGCAACTTCTTCCCCAAAGAAAAAGGCACCGAAGTGACAGACGACCATATGTATGTATACACCTGCGGCAGATTCCCTGCGTAGACATCATCAACTATGACCCGAACTGCGACACCGGCTTCGGTGACTTCTGGCACACGATAGACGACACCATGGACATCATCGACAAGGGCACTCTCAACGCAGTGGGACAGACCTTGCTCGAAGTCATCTACAATGAGAAATAGACAATCAAATAGTAAATCGTAAATAGTAAATTCCATGATAAGTATCAACGAAGTACAAGATGAAGTAATTGCCGAATTCAATGATTTCGACGATTGGATGGACCGGTACCAACTTCTTATTGATTTAGGAAACGAGCAGGAACCGCTCGACGAAAAATACAAGACGGAACAAAACCTGATTGAAGGTTGCCAGAGCCGCGTATGGCTGCAGGCAGACGAAGTGGACGGAAAAATTATTTTCCAGGCCGAAAGCGACGCACTGATTGTGAAAGGAATCATTTCACTGCTTATCAAAGTACTCTCCGGGCACACACCGGATGAGATACTGAACGCCGACCTCTATTTCATTGATAAAATAGGACTGAAGGAACACTTGTCGCCCACCCGTAGCAACGGACTGCTGTCTATGGTAAAGCAGATGCGAATGTATGCGCTGGCCTTCAAAGCGAAAGGCATCTAAAGGTTACGACCGACAATATATAAGCTAATAATCAGCATGTCTTATCCTGATATAGGTAGACACATTTACAAACTAATAAATGTGTTACTATTATGACTTCAAAACGAAAGCTTTATCGTGAAGATGAAAAACTGTTTTTTCTTCACTCTTACTACCAATCAGG
>ENA-OQCX01000216-OQCX01000216.1-human-gut-metagenome-genome-assembly--contig:-NODE-216-length-30350-cov-3.252159_pt1 | contig 30350 bp, 31 predicted proteins | sample MGYA00242762_ERZ504587 | MGnify/ENA primary metagenome ERZ504587 (study PRJEB26092, sample SAMD00036337) | human gut metagenome | host: Homo sapiens | study: EMG produced TPA metagenomics assembly of...
TCCTTGAAAATTATAACCTTCTATATCCAACCTTGAAGGTATTGCTTACATTGCTCCTTACTGTTCTTTTCTCTTTTTGGTTCAAGAATTTCCGGCGTATTTCGGATCAAGCTTGTTTTCTATATTTTCAGTTGTTGCCTCAGCCGAACTTTTCATTTTGTCGGTTCATTTTTCTTCCAGCACTCCCTGCACAAGATATCTTCCGTCACCGCTGTTTAAACATGTGCTTAAAACAAGAATTTTATCATCGGTAGTAAGCTCCGTATTTCTCTTGTTCACAGAAACAGAATGTGGGTTTTTAATCATATTTAGATAATCCGAAAATACATTGTCATCGGAAAAATCAAACGAATTCATAATGTGTCGGTTATCATATTCAAAAGCTGACACAATTTCGTATGTAAGCTTTCTGTCGGGAGTGTAAACATAGATGTACCTGTTCTTGTTAAAGAAATCGGCATCATAAAAGCGATGGAGCGTTGCAAACATTGAGCCGTTTGCCATATTATGACCGTAAAGCACAGTCACTCTGTCGGAATAATCACGCTTGTTGCACATCTGCGAATAGATACTGCCCGAAAAGCTGTAATTTTTATAAATATCGTGGTCAAGATATAAGTTATCGTCAAGATGACTTTGCAAAACAGGATAATTTACATTTGTATTCGGAATGTAAATCCACGAATAAATGTCGCTGTTCTGCTGTTGAAGCGACTTGAAGTCAATCGGATTTTCGACCTTTTTCACATTGATTGACGGTGAAGTCACTTCTGTTGCAGAGGTTGTACCGTTTTCAATGCCTGACGCATACGAGCCTGCGATGTTATCAAGACTTTTTCGTTCGTTATTTTCATTTAAGTTTTTAACGACTATGTACGCAAGTGTGCCGATAATTGCAGCCACAAGCAAAATAATCAAAGCTATAAGAAATTTGTTTCTTTTTCTGCTCATACCAAAAACTCCCAATTGGTTATATTGTATCATTTTTGTGTCAGTGTGTCAATTAATCATTACTTGTTAGTAAAATTTTATTACAATTTACAAACTTCTGCATCTGCAATACAAAACCTAATATTCAAACATCTAATGAATAAAAAAGAGACTTCCTTATGAGAAGTCTCTTGATTTTTAGTTAAGGTTGGATTATTTGCTCTTTACAAGCTTAAATACAGCCGCACCGCAAGCCGCAAGAGAAAGAACTAAAATTGCATACGGTACAACATCGCTTGCGCCTGTCTTTGGTGAAGTTGTTGAATCATCTTTTTTTGCCGTAGCTGTAGCAACAGGACCTGTTGTGCCGCCGCTGCTTGCCTTACGGTAATAAGGAGTACAAACAAGGTCACCTGAAATAATAATATTCATATTAGCATCTGTATACTTGCTGTCGGTTCTGAAAGGACCGCCCGAAATTTCCCAGTGGTCAAAAGTATAGCCGTCATAAGGAAGCGGCTCAATAAATACATGCTGTTCGCCCTTTTCGTCAATACCTGTTGTGAACTTATAATCACCGTCACCGCCCTCTGTCGGAATAACTTCAACCTTATATTTGAATGTACTCGGCTCCGGACTTGCGGCAGCAAATGCGGGAACTGCCGACAATAACATCATCATAACTGCAAATAACACAGCAATTGTCTTTTTCATCACATAATCCTCCTAATTTAACCCATTCTAACTTTGGGATATGATACTATTCAAAATTTATACTTAATTATAGCACATATTCATTTATGTGTAAAATCTAAAGGAACAAAAATATTTTTTTAAATACAACCAAAAATATGTGCTGTTTCTTGTTAAAAACGCAAAAAATACAGCTTTTTTACACCGAAAGCTATTGCATATAAACTGCTGAAAATGTATAATAAGGGGAGTAATTTTAATTACCTTGTTACCTTGAAAGGAAAGCTATTATGAATATTTCATCAATACAAGAACAGATTCTCAAGCTGAAAAAGGAAAAGGATGTCTGTATTCTTGCCCACAGCTATCAGGCGCATGAAATTCTTGAAATTGCAGATTACACAGGCGACAGCTACAAGCTGAGTGTTGACGCAAGCAAAGCCGAAAACAAGAACATTCTTATGTGCGGTGTAAGATTTATGGCTGAAACCTGCAAAATCCTTTCACCTGAAAAAACTGTTTACCTTGCACAGCCTGTTGCCGGCTGCAGTATGGCAGACAGATGGACAAACAGCTTATTTCTCAGGTTAAGAAAATGTATCCCGATTACACAGTTGTTGCATACATCAATACTACGGCAGAACTCAAAACAATTTGCGATGTATGCGTAACAAGCTCATCGGCTGTTAAAATCGTAAACAATCTTGACAATAAGAACATTCTCTTTATCCCTGACTGCAACCTCGGCGACTATGTTGCAAAACAGTGCCCCGACAAGAACATCAAGCTTCTCAACGGAGGTTGTCCGATTCATGCCTGCGTAAATGTTGAGGATGTTAAGAAGGCTAAGGAGCTTCATCCCAACGCACTCGTTCTTGTTCATCCCGAATGCACTCCCGAAGTTGTTGCTATGGCTGATTATGTCGGCTCAACATCGGGCATAATGAATTATGCAAAGAAATCCGATGCAAAGGAATTCATTATCGGTACAGAAATCAGCATTGCCGAACATTTGCAGTATGAATGTCCGGACAAGAATTTCTACGGTCTTACATTAAAGCTCATCTGCCCGAATATGAAATCAACAACACTTGTTGATGTTTACAACTGCCTTAACGGCAACGGCGGAGAAGAAATCAAGCTTGACGATCAAACTATCACAGACGCAAGAAAGTGCATTGACGAAATGATCAGACTCGGCTGATAAAATACTTATGAACGCAAATCTGTTCGGGAGGAATAAATGACTAACAAAGCATTGATTGCAATGAGCGGAGGAGTTGACAGCTCGGTTGCCGCATTTCTTACCAAGGATATGGGATATGACGCAACGGGCATTACCCTCAAGCTCTTTGATAACGAAGATATCGGTGAAAAGCGAGAAAAAACCTGTTGTTCTCTTGATGACATTGATGATGCAAGGAGAGTTTGCCTCAAACTCGGCATTCCCTACTATGTCTATAACTTCAAGGACAGCTTTAAGGAAAATGTAATCGACCGCTTTATCAGAGCCTATGAAAACGGTACAACACCGAATCCGTGCATTGACTGCAACCGCTTTATAAAATTTGAAAAGCTCATCCGTCGTGCAGAAGAGCTTGACTTTGACTGCGTTGTCACGGGGCATTACTCAACAATTGAGTATGACAAGGGTGCCGACCGCTATTTGCTGAAAAAATCGGTTGACAGCACAAAAGACCAAAGCTATGTGCTGTACTGTCTTACACAAAGACAGCTTGCAAAAACACTTCTTCCTCTTGGCACATATACAAAGGAAAAGGTGCGTGAAATTGCAAATGAGCTTGGTTTGATAAATGCACGAAAGCACGACAGTCAGGACATTTGCTTTGTTCCCGACGGGGACTATGCAAAATTCATTGAACAGTACACAGGCAGAACTTATCCTAACGGTAATTTTGTTGATACCAAAGGTCATGTTCTCGGTGAACACAAGGGAATTATCCGTTACACCGTAGGTCAGCGAAAAGGTCTTGGACTTGCACTACCCCACCCTATGTATGTTAAGGAAAAGAATCTTGACACCAACGAGGTTATTCTCTGCGATAACAACGAGCTTTTCTCAAAGGAGCTTTATGCAACGGACATAAACCTCATCACCTGTGACAAAATCGACAAGCCGATTAAAGTCAAGGCGAGAGTTCGTTACAGCCAACCCGAAAAGGACGCAATCGTTGAACAGATTGACGATAACACCCTGCACATTGTCTTTGACGAACCGCAAAGAGCAATCTCAAAAGGTCAGGCAGCAGTCCTCTATGACGGTGAATATGTAGTTGGCGGCGGAACGATTATATAAAGTTTTATAATTATGATGATTTTAGAGAGCGTGATTTCACGCTCTCTTTTCAGATTGACAGCATTGCGATTATATTTCAGACAGGAGAACACGGTTCGCCGCTACAAAATAGCGGTAAATTTGTGCCGTTTATAAAATTTGATTTAACATACAATCTGTACCGTTACTTTTGGGTGTCCGATGAATGCCCATACTTCAAACCAAAAAAGTCGGCAGGACAGTTTAATTTGCGTACTGTCTTGCGACTTATCTTTTTACTTATTTACACTTTTTCAAAAAATGATTACCATGTGCCGACATAAGCATGACCCTTTGAATCATACTGCGACTCTGTATAATAATTGAGCGAAGTGCCGTCAAAACCGATATCAATGGTCTGACTCGAACCGTTTGTGAAAATAATGTAATTAACAGTGTTCGGAACTTCAACCGAGTAAACCTTCTGACCATAGTCATTTGTGTTGAGATATGTCATCGCAACGCCCGGCCATGATTTTGTAGATGTACCGTCTTCAGCCCATGAGTAGCAGTAGAGTGTACCATCCAGTTGAGTGAATCCGTAAACTTAACTGTATAGGTTGATGACGGAGTGGTTGTAGGCTCTGTAACAGGAGCTGTTGTTGCAGGAACAGTTGTCGGAGCAACTGTCGGCTCTTCTGTTGCCGGCTCGGTAACAGGGGCAGTTGTCGGAGTAACTTCCGACTCATAGTAAGTGCCGACATTTCCATGACCGTCAAGCTTTGTGACATACATCTGAATGTATGTTGCATCTTTAACGTTTACGATATCATCCTCGCCGTCAGCGTCACATCTTGCGGCCGCGATAAGAGCCTTGTCTGAGAGTGTTATAAGCTTCACAATGTACTTCTGAACCGCTGTTGCGTCAAGTACATTAATCGCACCGTTGAGATCAACATCACCGATAAGGATTTTTTCCGTCGGCTGTGTAACGGGGGCTGTGGTAGGAGTTACCGTTGAAGGAGCAGTTGAAGGACGCTCCGAGGATGTGTAAAGATAAACAACATTGATAATACCCGATGAAAGGTTGCCTGACGCATTTACGGGAGCAATAACATCTGTTCTGCCCGAAAGCGGAGAAGTTTTGTATGTATCGTCGGAAGAAACCTTTGATTGAATTAAAATTTCATCATCGGCAATCTTTTCACCTGTTGCGGCGTCAATGTGGCTTGTAATAACCTTACTGCTAAAGCTGAGTTTCTTATTCTGAACCATGCCTCGCCCGAAACAAGGTAGCCTGTCTCGTTTGCACCCGGCTCCTGCTGTGAGTTTGTGTGGAACATTACATATGCGCTTGATGCAGGAATTGTGCATTTGAGCCATCCGTTGCCCTCGCTTGTCATAACAGTTGCGTTGTTCCACTTGCCGTTAGGCTCTTCGCCGCCGTCTGTGTAAGCATAGCAACGAACATTTGACCAGTTGTTTGAGTTATAGTAGTGAACAACCGAACTTGTGCTGTCAAGTGCCTTATAAACAAAGTTAATGGTTGTGTTCGTACCGTTAAATGTACCTGTCGTGTTGGCAGGATACTTGTCCGTGTCGAGCTGATAGCCCTGAATTGATGTGAACGGAACGCTGTAGCTGTCGCCTTCACGGTATTTTGTTGAAACGGTATCCTTAATTGACTCACCGTTTTCGTCAACATAATTTACCGTAACATAGCCTGAACGAATACCGCTGGAGCTGTAAACATAAGTTACATTGTAGTTCTTTCCGCCTGTAACAGTACCCGAAGTTACACCCTGAGTATCCTTGAGAGTATAGTCATAAAGGATGGTTGTGTCGGGGTAAGTACGGTATGTTGTACCGTCTGCATATTTTGCTGTTGATGTCTTTAGAACATTTCCTCTGTCATCAATATGTTTGATTGTTACAGTACCGAATGTTTTTTCACTAACCTTGAGGTTGTCGAATGTTGAACTCTGAACAAGCACACAGGCGCTGTTTGCAGGAACTGTATATGTGTTGCCCGAAACTGTGCCAAGACTTTTAAGACCTGCCGTCGTACCGTCTGCAACTACTGTCCAGCCGCTGCCGTCAAGTGTAATCGGCCAATCATTTGTTGAACTTGCGTTTACAAGAACACAAACCTTGCCCCACTCATTTGACTTGTTGTTTGAATATGTGTAAGCAACAACATCGCCGTATTTTGACTGGAATGAAGGAGTGTTGAATGTTGAACTCTTCATCGGAGAATAGTTTTCTCTGATTTCAAGAAGTCCCTTGTAATAAGCGGCAACATCCGAGTATGTCTTTACTCTTGACCAATCAATCTCATTTATTGCATCGCTTGATTTGTAGCTGTTTGTATCACCCTGTTTTGTACGGCAAAATTCCGAGCCTGCCGTCATAAACGGGATACCCTGTGAAGTAAGGAGAAGTCCCATTACTTTCTTAACCTGTCCTTTGAGCGATGAAGATGTTGAATTCCAGCTTGATGAGCCGTTACTCTTTACAATTTTATCCCAGAGGATAAGGTTATCGTGAGCGTCGGCATAAGCAATTGTCTGTGAAGGAGCCTGAGCCGAAAAGCCCTTGCCCGTCACGCCGTTTGCAACCGTTCCGGTTTTACCGGTATTGCCCTGAACAAATCCCTTATCGGAACCGTCTGTGCTTCCCTTAATTGCATCACGGTAGCTGTCGCAGAACATACCTACTCTTGAATTGAGTGAACCTGCCTTTGACTGCGAGCAACCGTCGGAAATTGCAACTGAACCGCCTGTCCACGGTTCACCGTACATGAGAATCTTTTTACCCGAACCGTCTGAATAAAGTCCGTCAAGAGCAGAACGGATATCGTTCATTGTTGTGATATCGTGAATACCCATAAGGTCAAAACGGAAACCGTCGATGTGGTATTCCTCTGCCCAATACTTTACGGATTCAATCATATACTTTCTGTACATCAGCTTATCTGACGCAGTTTCGTTACCGCAGCCTGAACCGTTTGAATATGCTGATGATGAATTCATTCTGTAGTAGTAACCGGGAACAGTTCTGTTAAAGCATGAATCCGTTGAGAATGTGTGGTTGTAAACAACATCCATTACAACTGAAATTCCTCTGTCATGAAGAGCCTGAATCATCTGCTTGAACTCAGTAATTCTTGTGTTGCCGTCATATGGATTTGTTGAATATGAACCCTCGGGAGCGTTGTAGTTCACCGGATCATAACCCCAGTTACGGTTTGAAGAAGAGCTTGCAACATCTTCCTTTACCGAACCGTAATCATAAACAGGCATAAGCTGAACGCAGTTAATGCCCTGCTCAACAAGATAGTCAATGCCTGTTGAAACGGCTGATGAACTTGTGTCTGAATTAAGAGTTGTGCCGCCCTCGGCAAATGCAAGATACTTACCCTTGTTATCTTCACTCACACCCGAGTTTTTGGAAACCGAAAAATCTCGCACATGAACTTCCCATACAGCCGCCTCGGATGCGCTGTTAAAGAGAACATGCTTATCGTCCGACCAACCGCTCGGATCGGTCGAGTCAAGGTCAACAACCATTGAACGGTTGCCGTTTACACCGACAGCCTGTGAGTAAACATCCTGTGTTTCCTTGGTTGTGCCGTTTACGGTTACAAGATATGTGTAATATTTGTTTTTGTAATCACCACTCAGATTAAGTGACCAAACACCTGTTGAGCTGTCTTTTTTCATATCATAGGTGCCGATTGCCGAAGCGCCCGCCTCGTTGTCAGAACCTGTTGTGTAGAGCTTAAGCTTTACAGATGACGCATCAGGTGACCAGGTTTTCCATGTTGTGGAGGTTTTGCTGTACACTGAACCGAGTCCCGATTCGTTATACGCTTTGCTTGCATAGCTTTCAAGATAATTTGCATTGTAATAATTGCCTGCTGAAACCGATTCATCGCTTGTTACTGCCGCATTTGAGGCAAAGGCCGACATACCTGCAATCATGGACAGAGAAAGAAGAATCGATAACGGTTTGCGTAATCTCATATTTTCACTCCTAAATATTATTTCGCACAAAGTACTGTACGATAAGTATATTTTAACATTTATAAATACCGTATTTTTCCTATCGAGAACTAAAAAACATCTTCAAGCCAAACTTTGAGAACGCTTTTTATACATTATGCACAAATATAGATTAACATAAAACAACAATTAACTATTATTGCAATATTTCAGCAGTCAACTGTCGCCGATATGTTATTTGCCATTTGACGGAAAAATCTGACTGCACTGAAATTATATACCATATGTAATATTTTATTACATATTATTAAGATTTTATCGAACTAAAGTTTTTATTGTTATATAATTCTTTAACTGCGGTTTACATTTATTTGTCATTATGTACAATTTATTACTGATACATCACCGTTTGTTTACAAATTAACAATATTTTTGTAACAATATTGACAATATCGCAACATAATAGTATTATTATCTTGTGGCCGTTATCATCCGGAGGGAAAAATGATAACCTACAAATTGAATCATACACGAAGACGGGTTTAACACCTTTGGGATAAGCGCATTTTGCGGCAAAAAGCTTATAAAATCCGTGTCGGGAATCAGCGAAAGCTTTCGTGAAATGACGGAGCTTGTCGAAATGTGCAACGAACTTGAGCTTGAACTCTGCCAACTTGACGATATCATCGAAGATTATCTTACTGATTTCACACTTTAATTTGCAAAGACTTTAACTTTTGTCATAATCGTGGTACAATAGTGTTTAATGTTCTATCAAACATTATATATCAGACAATAAGGTGATATCATGATTTGCAATTTATGTCCGAGAAAATGCGGTGCGGTTCGTACTGCCCACAGCGGAAACGGATTTTGTAAAATGGGAGAACTGCCCGTTGTTGCAAGAGTTGCTCCGCACTATGGCGAAGAACCGTGCATAAGCGGCACAAAGGGCAGCGGAACTGTTTTCTTTTCGGGCTGTACAATGAGATGCGTGTACTGCCAGAACTACGAAATTTCAAACGAGGACGGCGGAAGAACAATCACTCCCGAAAGACTTGCCGAATGTTACAAAGAGCTTGAGGACAAGGGAGTGCATAACATCAACCTTGTAACGGCTGACCATTTTGCACACGCTGTTGTTGAAAGTCTTGAAATTTACAAACCGAGAATTCCGATTGTATATAACTGCAGCGGATACACAAGTCCGAAAACTCTCAGTATGCTTGACGGACTTGTTGACATTTATCTTCCCGACTTTAAATATGCAGATGATTTTCTTGCGGTAAAATACTCTTCCGCACCGAATTATGTCAACACGGCTGTTGCCGCAATTCACGAAATGACTTTTCAGGTTGGTCTGCCGCAGTTTGACGATGATGGCATTATGAAAAAGGGCGTTATCGTAAGACATCTGATTTTGCCTGCCCACACAAAGAACAGTCTTGAAGTGCTTGATATTGTAAAACGCAGATTCGGCGATCAGGTTTTGTTAAGTCTTATGTGTCAGTACATTCCTATGGGCAAGGTCAGCGACAGGGAGTTTTCACGAATTAACCGTAAAATCACACGCAGAGAATATGACAAGGTAAAGCTTGAAATGATGCGACTGGGAATTGACGGCTTTACACAGGAGCTTTCTTCCGCAGATGAAAGCTATGTCCCCGAATGGATTTTGAAGGATGATTTTCTGATTAATGGAACTCTTGTAGCGGCGAACCGTGTTCGCCGCTACGAATGAATACACAATTTTCTTCTTATTAAAATCTATGTGTTTGAACATATAATATCATCAGGCGGCGTCCAATGAACGCCCCTACCGATTAATTTTCAAAAACAAAACGTCAAGAAACATTTTTTAGTTTCTCGACCGTTTTTTATTCAACCGTTTGTGACGGTTTTACATACAGGGTTTTGTTGTTGACATAAATCACCATGCCCGGTTTTGAGCCGTTTGGCTTTGACACATAGCGAACAAGCGTGCAGTCAACGGGAACCTGACTGCTGTTTCTCGCCTTACTGTGATATGCCGCAAGCTGTGCCGCCTCATAGATTGCCGTGTCGGAAATCTCTTTGCCGTCCGAAACAACAATTACATGAGAACCGTGAATGTCCTTTGTGTGCAGCCACATATCGTTCTTTGATGCTGTTTTCAAAGTCAGCTTATCATTCTGGCGGTTGTTCCTTCCTACAAGGATTTTAAAACCGTCGCTTGATTCAAATTCGAGCGGCGGCAAAGTTGTCTGACGGGGCTTTTTGCCCTTTTGAACCTTGAGATAGCCCTGCTCGGTAAGTTCCTCACGAATTTGCGCAAGGTCTTTTTCATTCTCCGCACGGTCAACCGTATCGAGAACCGAATTAATATAATCAAGCTCTTCCCTGCCCTTTTCAAGCTGTTCTTTGAGCATAATTTCAGCATTTTTAGCCTTGCGGTAATCCTTGTAATACTTCTGAGCATTTGCCGAAGGTGAGATTGCCGGATTAAGCTTTATGCGTAAAATTGCGTTGTTCTCATCGTAAAAGTTTTCAACATCAACATACTCCGCACCACGCTCAATGCGATAGATATTTGCCTGTAAAAGGTCACCGCATATGCGAAGATGCTCACGGTCTGCACAGCGTTCAAGCTCACTCTTCTGCTTTGCAATTTTTCGTGCAAGCCTTTCAAGTGTGTTGTTCAAAAACTTTGTAAGGCTTTGTGATTTCACCCTCATTCTGTCACGACTGTCACGAGCCTCATAGAATCCGTCAAGCAAATCGGAGAAGCTTTCCTTGCTCTCAACCTTTGCAAAATCGCCGTACTGCTCAACATTCATAAAGCAGAAGTCCATAGGCTTGCCGTCCTCACGATAAACCACAACAGGCTTGCCCGAACAATCGCTGCAAACGCTTTTCAGCTTTTCAATTTCAACTGCGAGTCGGTCAAAAAGCACACCCTCAATTCTGTTTGTTGCGTCCTCCATAACCTTGTATTCAATCTCACGGCATACAATCGGAGAAACGCCCTCAATTGTCCTTAACAGCGCCTTGTTAAGCGGCATTTCCGTGTCAAGATTTTTTACGGCTGTACACACATCAAGCACCGAACATTTAAGCAGATTCAGCTTGTTCTGCGATTCGGGAAGTTCGTATTTTATATTCGGCAGTACAAGTCTTTTACTGCTCATTGTAAGATCTACACGCTTGAGCGAATCGATGATGACGCCGTTTGAATCGACAATAATTATGTTGCTGTACATACCCATAATTTCGCATACAACAGTTATCATCACAGTATCGCCGAGTTCGTTCACGCACTCGAAATCGAGCATAAGAACACGGTCGCAACCGTTCTGGCGAAGTCCCACAAGCTTTCCGCCGCCGATTCTTTTTCGCAAAAGCATACAGAACATCGGAGGTTGTGCAGGATTTTCGGGTGTTGAGGAACAGAAGTTCACTCTCGGTGAATTTGCTCGTGCCGAAAGCAACAGCTTTTTATTGCCGGAAAATGTTCTCAACCCGAACACAAGCTCCTCTCTGTTCGGCTGATAAATCTGCGACACCCTTGCACCGAGAGCCTCTTTTTCTATTTCACTTTTAATATGTCTTAAAAAAATTCCGTCAAGCGCCATAGTAACTCCGTAAATTATTTGTGATATTTACCGTTTGATGAAATTTCAAACGCACGGTAAATCTGTTCGCTTAAAATCATTCTTGCCATTTGGTGAGGAAAGGTCATTCTGCTCATTGAAAGACGAACATCCGCCCGTTTTTTAACCGATTCGTCAAGCCCGTAGCTGCCGCCGATAATAAAATCAACAGTACTTTTTCCGCTCACGGACGCATTGTCAATCAGCTTTGAAAGCTCCTCGCTCGACATAGGCTTTCCCTCAATACACATTGCAACAACATAATCCGAAGGCGAAATTTTCTGCATGATTCGTTTTCCCTCAGAGAAAATAACCTCATCAATCTGTGACCTATTCGGTATGTTGCTCTTAATGCGTTCTTCCGAAAGCTCAATAATATTGAATTTACAAAATGCGGTCAAGCGTTTTGCATACTCTGCAATTGCGTCGGTAAAATATTTTTCCTTTATTTTGCCGATACAAATTATGTTAATCTTAATCATATTCCTCTTGTTTGTTTAAGGTTAAAAGATGATGGCTTTTGTTGTGCTTACACTCGGAGCAACATCAAGCGAATAATCGCTTTTGTACTTCATTCCGTTTGATGTGAGCAGGTCTACGGATGTTGACATTGCAAGCGGAACGGTATTATTTTCTTCGCTGAGATGGCCGAGCATAAGTCTTAAAGTTCCCTTTTCAACAAGGTTAACAAGTTCTTTTGCACAAGCCTCATTTGAAAGATGTCCTCTGTTTGAAAGGATTCTCTGCTTTAGCGGATAAGGATAAAATCCGTTTTTGAGCATATTAATATCGTGATTTGACTCAAGCACAACAAAGTCGCTCTGCTCTGCGGCAGTTCTGACATCGGGCAACATAACGCCCATATCGGTTGCTATAAGTGCGGATTTTCCGTCGGGAGCAGTAACACGGTAACAACAGCTTTCCGCCGCATCGTGGGGGGTGTCAATTCGCTGAACACGCATATTGCCGATTACAACCTCGTCAGTTATAACATCTGCATCCGTGTTTGGATCAAGCTTATTACCTGCCCTCAAAGCATTGAGCGTACCAAGACTTGAATACACCTTAAAGCCGTAACGCTTTGCAAGCACACGCAACGCACTGCAATGGTCTGTGTGTTCGTGAGTTATAAAAACCGCCCCGATACTGCCCATATCAAGTCCGTTTGCAAGCATGGCATTTTCAATCTGCTTACATGAACGACCTGCGTCAATCAGTACGCCTTCGCTTGCCGAACCTATGTAGTAGCTGTTACCCTTACTTCCGCTGAACAGCGGTACTGCTCTTGCCAAAACAATCAATCCTTATCTTTAGTATAACGAATATGATAACACAAATTTTAAAATTTGTAAATTATCTCACAAAAAAGCCGTTCTCACAAAGAAAACGGCTTTGATTTTTAATTAAATTTTAGTCAGGCACCAAGCTCTTGCTCGTTGTCTCCTGTAAAATACACCTTTTTGATATCTGCACCAAGTGCTCTGAACTTTTCAACAACATCTTCATATCCACGCTCAATGAACTGAATATTAGAAATCTCTGTTGTACCGTTAATTTCAAGAGCGGCAATAATCATAGCCGCACCTGCACGAAGGTCGGTTGCCTTAACGGGAGCAGCTGTGAGCGGAACACCGCCCTCAATGATTGCAAGTCTGCCCTCAACAGAAATCTGCGCACCCATTCTGATAAGCTCGCTGACATACTGATAGCGATTATCCCAAACATTCTCGTTGATGATGCTTGTTCCGGGAACGCTCATAAGCAATGCGGCAAACTGCGGCTGACAGTCTGTCGGAAAGCCGGGATGCGGCATTGTCTTGATATTACAGCGCTTTAGCGGAGCAGATGACGCATCAACTTGAGAGCCTCATCATATTCCGTAATCTTAACACCCATCTCACGCAGCTTTGCGCTGATTGATTCAAGATGCTTCGGTGTAATATTCTTTACCGTAATACAACCTCTTGTTGCGGCGGCGGCACACATATATGTTCCTGCCTCAATCTGGTCGGGAATAATCGAATAAGTAATGCCGTGAAGATACTCAACGCCACGGATTTTGATAACATCCGTACCTGCGCCCCTGACATCCGCACCCATTGAATTAAGGAAGTTCGCAAGGTCAACAATATGCGGTTCTCTTGCGGCATTTTCAATAATGGTCTGTCCCTTTGCCTTTGATGCGGCAAGCATAATGTTCATTGTTGCACCAACGGACACAACATCAAGGTACACATGTGTACCGACAAGGCTGTCGCATTCTGCCTCTATAATCGCACCGTCAACAAGCTGAGTTGTCGCACCGAGAGCCTCAAAGCCTTTAAGATGCTGGTCAATCGGACGCACGCCAAAGTTACAGCCGCCCGGAAGAGCCACCTTAGCCTTGCCGTACTTGCAAAAGTGCGCCGAGGAGATAATATGACGCTCTCATACCTCTTACAAGGTCGGTCACAGCATTGCATGTGCGGATTTTTGTAGGATCAATATATAAGGACGAACGGTTGATTCGTCTTACATTAGCACCCATCTGCTGAAGAATTCTGCTGATAAGTGATACATCGCTGATGTTAGGAATATTTTCAATCTGGCATGGCTCATCACAAAGAATAACTGCCGGAATAATTGCAACGGCTGCATTTTTCGCACCGCTGATTGTCACTTCACCCGATAATGGCTTTCCGCCGGTAACTACGAACTTCTCCAATTGTTACACCCCAATTAATGTGTAGAAGATACTTTTAACTAAATAAGCTAAATATCTGAAAATGTATATCTATATAGTGTATAAGTAAAATTCGAAAATTATACGAATCTAAAATTCATAATGAGAACTAATTTGTTACATTTTATTAAAAACGAACCCACTCGGTTACGCAGATGTAATTTAACAATTCTCTTACAGAAAATGATACTACAAAATTGTAGTAAAGTCAACGGAATAATAAAACTGTAATCTATTTTTGGGCAAGTTGTACTCAAATTATTAATTTGTTGCTTTTTTTGTTTTTAATATAACCAACCATGCTTTTTAAAACCGTTTTTTCCTAAAAAGAAGTAATTAATCAAAGCAATTTTTTGTAAAATAATTACAAATTGAAACAGTTATTATATTTTCTTAATTGAAAATTTGCAGGCAAATCTATCGTATATATTATTCTTTGCAAATCAAACGAATAAAACAAAAATATCTAAAGGTAAATTTTTTTAAAAATCACAGACAAAAATGAATTATTATGCCGAAAAAAAGACTTTACTGCCACTTGCATTGAATTTAAAACTTTTATCTATTATGATTGAAACAGAATCAGTCGGCAAGTGTCCTTTTACATTTTATAATAACGACAAAATTAAGGCATTGCGGCAAATTTTTAATTAACGGGGGATTCAGAATGAGCGAAACAGCAAAAGAACCGAAAAAAATAAGTAAAAGAAGCAGTGAAGAAAAAATTGAAATTATTGTTGCGATTTTTCTCGGAATAACCGCACTCGCCACAGCATGGGCATCGTGGATAGGTTCACTTCACGGCGGAAATCAGGCGACTAACTACACAAAAAGCAACAACCTCTCATCAGAGGGCAACTCGATGTGGAATGAGGCTTCTCAAAATCTTATGCAGGATATGATCACATGGAATGACATCAATGAGGCAAACCTTAATTACCAATATGCGGATCTAAAAACGATAAAGCGGAAATGGAAAAATATCAGTACCAAATTGATCAGCTTATGAGTGATAACTGTACAGAAGAATTTCTTGAGGCAATTAATTGGGCAATGGATCAAAAGGAAAATGTAACTCCGTTTATGAAGGACGGTTACACCGAAAGTTATTTTGCAGAGGCACAAGCTACAATTGAAGAGTCGGATAAACTTCTTGAACAAGGTAAGAAAGATAACGCAAACGGTGATGCATTCGGTCTTGTAAGCGTAATTTACTCGGTTGTACTCTTTATGCTCGGTATCGTAGGCACATTCAAGAATCTTCCGAACAGAAGAATTGTGCTCGGTGTTGCAGTTGCAGGTTTTATTCTTGCCACTATATATATGTTTACAATTCCGATGCCGACAGGATTCAATATTCTCAGTTATTTCGGAATGGCATAAAACAAAATATTCTGTACTCACAGCGGTGAAAGCAAATGCTTTTGCCGCTGCTTTTTTGTAAAAAACCAAAAAAATATTACACTTTTCCCTCTATGTCTATTGACTTTTTAAAATGGAATGCTATATTATAATTAACATATGAGCATATCTTCATATGTTCAAGTATAACTATTAACCTGAGAGAAAATTAAGGGGACGCTTATGGAAAACAAAGAAAAAATAACCACTCCCGAAATGCCCGACATTGATGTGCTGTTTGAGCTTGCAGACCTTTTTAAGGTTTTCGGTGATTCAACCCGACTTCGCATTATGTACACCATTTCGGAAAATGAAATGTCGGTGCTCAACATTGCTGAAGCTCTCAGCATGGAGCAAAGCACAATTTCCCACCAACTGCGTGTGTTAAGGCAGAACAAGCTGGTGCGTGTTCGCGTGAAGGAAAGCAGATTTATTACAGCCTTGACGATGACCATGTGAAACGAATCATCGAAATGGGACTTGACCATGTTCTTGAATAAGGAGGGAGACATATGAGGTACAAATATCAGCTTGACAATCTCAACTGCGCTCATTGTGCAGGCAAGATTGAGGCTAAAATTGCAGAAACAGACGGCTTTGAGGATGTGAGCTTCAATTTTGCGACAAAGCTTCTCAACTTCAAAAGCGAAAAGCAGAATCCTGTTTCCGAAATTCAGGCAATTTGCGACAGCATTGAGGACGGTGTAACCGTTGTTGACAAAACTCCGAAAACCAATCTCAAAAAATACACCTACATTTTAGACAATCTCAACTGCGCTCATTGTGCAGGCAAAATTGAGGCTAAAATTACAGAAACAGACGGCTTTGAGGATGTAAGCTTTAATTTTGCGACAAAACTTCTCAACTTCAAAAGCGAAAAGCAGAATCCTGTTTCCGAAATTCAGGCAATTTGCGACAGCATTGAGGACGGTGTAACTGTTGTTGACAAAACTCCGAAAAATGATATCACAACAAAGGCAGAACCCAAAATCACGAAAAAGAAAATCAACCATGACACAATCTTCCTTGCAATTTCAATTGTACTTGCTGTAGTGTCCGAAATTCTCCACCTTACACTTGACGGTGTTACGGCTGTTCATTATGTTGTACTCGCAGCGTGTTTTGTTGCAACACTTCTTTCGGGTTACAAGGTATTTATCAAGGGTGCAAAAAACATTCTAAAGCTGAGAATTGACGAAACAACGCTTATGGCTGTTGCGGTAATTGCGGCATTCTGTCTTGGAGATTTTGTTGAGGCGGCAATGGTAACAATCCTCTTTTCTATCGGTGAAATTTTTGAGGATCGAGCAGTTGACGCATCCCGCCGTGACATTGAAAAGCTTGCAAACATTCGTCCCGATACAGCAACAATTATTGTTGACGGTGCGGAACGGGTTGTTCCTGCCGAAAGCGTTGAAATCGGAAGTATCATTGAAGTCAAGCCATACGAAAGAGTTCCGCTTGACGGCGTTATTATTAAAGGTAAAACAACTCTCGACACATCGGCTCTCACAGGCGAAAGCTTCCTGTTGATGCAGGCGAGGGCAGTGAGGTACTCAGCGGTGCAATTAACGGCAGTAACCTTATTACCGTCAAAACCACAAAGCATTTCGGCGAAAGTACCGCAACAAGAATTCTTCAGCTTGTTGAAGATGCCGCCGCTCAAAAGGGCAATAGCGAAAAGCTTATTTCAAGATTTGCCTCTGTTTACACACCGGTTGTTGTACTCATTGCAGTTGCAATCGCAGTAATTCCTCCGCTTTGCGGACTCGGAGCATTCAGCGAATGGCTATACCGTGCGCTTGTTTGTCTTGTAGCGTCATGTCCGTGTGCTATTGTTATTTCCGTACCTCTCTCCTACTATTCGGGTATCGGTGCGGCATCCGAAGTCGGTGTACTCATCAAGGGCGGAAAATATATTGAGGCTCTTGCAAAAGCAGACACATTCGTATTCGATAAAACAGGCACGCTCACAAGCGGCAAGCTCAGCGTAAACAAGGTTAATACTGTCGGTTCATACAGTGCTGACGAAGTTCTTGCTCTTGCCGCTGCAAGCGAAAAATATTCCGCTCATCCGATTGCCTCCGCAATCAGAGAAAGGGCAAACGGTCTTGAACTTCCCGAGCTTTCCGACTACAGCGAAAGTGCCGGTCACGGAACAAGCGCAGTTTATAACGGCAAAACTATTCAGTGCGGCGGTTCAAAGATTCTTTCGGACGAACAAAAGAAGATTGCAAATAAAGATGATTCTGTTTTCGTAATTTATGACGGTCAGCTTATCGGTTCGCTCAATGTCAGCGATACGGTAAGACCTGAGGCAAAAGAGGTTATCTCACAGCTTAAAGCGCTCGGTGTCAAGAACACGGTAATGCTCACGGGCGACAGACAACAGCCTGCCGAAAATGTTAAAAATGAACTCGGACTTTCCGAATGTCATGCAGAGCTTCTCCCTGCTCAAAAGCTTGAACTTTTCAAGGGCTGGAAATCAAAATCCAAGGGTGCTTGCTTTGTAGGCGACGGCATCAATGATGCCCCTGTTCTTTCGGCAAGCGACTGCGGTATCGCAATGGGATTTGGCAGTGAAGCCGCTATTGAAGCGTCAGACGCAGTGCTCGCATCAGGCACACTCAAGCAGCTTCCAAAGGCAATTAAAATTGCAAGAAGTGTTATCAACACTGTCAAGGGCAACATCATCTTTGCCCTCTCAATCAAGGCTCTTGTAATTATCCTTGCCGCATTCGGTCTTGCACAAATCTGGATGTCCGTTATCGCCGACACAGGCGTCAGCGTAGTCTGCGTACTCATAGCCGCAAGACTCCTCAAAAAGAAATATTGATTTTCTCAACAATCATTACTGTTCCCGAGCAGGTAAAACTGTTCGGGAATTTTCTTATTATTACTCTTAAACAGATACTTTTATGGTCAGCATTTTGCTTTTGTTGTTAATCATTTATTATATCTTTTTCAGGCGATGACAGAATAATTTAAAATCCTGCAAAAAATTTAATTTATGGGCAATACTGCTCTTTACTTTTTAAGGTATTTATTGTATAATTAGCGGTAAAGCAAAAGGGTATATTTAATGTTACAAAACACCTTTTGCTCACAATAAAAAGGATAGGAGGGACAAAACATAATGATCAGCGGTGCTGAAATTATGGTAAAATGTTTGGAAGCCGAGGGCGTTGACATAGTCTTTGGTTATCCGGGTGCGGCTATCTGCCCATTTTACGATAAAGTTTACGATTCGAGCATTACCCACATTCTTGTTCGTCAGGAACAGAACGCTGCTCATGCGGCAAGCGGCTATGCAAGATGCAGTAATCGTCCGGTGTTTGCGTGGCAACTTCCGGTCCCGGTGCAACCAACCTCATCACAGGCATTGCAACCGCCTATACGGACTCTATTCCGATTGTTGCCATTACAGGTCAGGTTCGTTCCGACCTTCTCGGCAGAGATGTCTTTCAGGAAGCTGACATCACGGGAGCTTGTGAACCGTTTGTAAAGCACAGTTATCTCGTCAGCAAAACAGAAGACCTTCCGAGAGTTTTCAAAGAGGCTTTCCATATTGCCTCAACCGGCAGACCCGGTCCTGTACTTATCGACATTCCCGTTGATATTCAGGAAAATGAAATTGAAAGTTTTGAATATCCCGAAAGCGTAAACATTATCGGTTACAAGCCGAACACTAAGGGACACGCAATTCAGGTTAAAAAGGCTGTTGAAGCCATCAACGCAAGCAAGCGCCCTGTTATCGTATCAGGCGGCGGCGTGCTGAGCTCGGGTATCAAGCTTAAACTTCAAAAATTTGCAGAAACTACGGGTATCCCCGTTATTTCAACTATGATGGCATCGGTGTTATGCCCAGCGAGCATGAGCTTTATCTCGGAATGCTCGGCACTCACGGCAAGGCTGTTGCCAACCGTGCTCTTCACGAAGCCGACCTTGTAATCGTATGCGGTGCAAGACTCGGTGACAGAGCTGTTGCGGCTCCCGACCAGATGAGTGAAAACACAAAGGTAATTCACATTGACATTGACCCTGCTGAAATCGGTAAGAATGTTAAAACAGAAATTCCGATTGTAGGCGATATGAAAAATGTCATCAATATGCTGCTTGACAGCATCGGCGATTACAAGGTTACAACAATGTGGAGCGAAACCGTAAAAAGCTGGAAAAAAGACCTTTACCGTGAGCTCCCGTATTTGACGGCTTTGTTGAACCGAGAACACTTGTCGGTCATCTCAGTGCAATGTTCCGCTCAAAGGCAATTCTCGTTGCCGATGTAGGACAAAATCAAATCTGGTGTGCAAACAACTTCCGTATTCGTGAGGCAGATTCCTCACAACAGGCGGTATGGGTACAATGGGTTACTCAATTCCCGCCGCAATCGGTGCAAAGTTTGCAAGACCCGACCGTGATGTTATTGTAATCTGCGGTGACGGCAGTTTTCAGATGGGGCTTAATGAGCTTGCAACTATTGCAGGCAATCAGCTCGGAATTAAAATCATCATTATGAAAAACGCACGACTCGGAATGGTTCGTGAACTTCAGGACAAGCACTACGGCGGCAGACACTCCGCAACAATTCTCAACGGTGATCCCGACTTCTTGAAGATTGCCGATGCTTACGGCATTGACCATGCAGAGGCTCATTCAAACAAGGAAGCCGAAAACATCATCAAGGGTATTGTTGATTCGGAAAAACCGTTCATTCTTGTTTGCGATGTTCACCCCGACACTCCGTCAATTTAATGAGGTGATAAAATGCAGTATACATTATCAATACTTGTTGAAAATCAGGCGGGCGTTCTTTCAAAGATTTCGGGACTTTTCTCTCGCCGAGGTTTTAACATCGACTCACTTGCAGTAGGTGTTACTCAGGACCCGTCGGTTTCCCGAATCACAATCGTTGCAAACGGTGACGAGTACATTGTTGAACAGCTTGAAAAACAGCTCAACAAGCTCATTCCCGTTATTAAGGTAAAAAGGCTTAACGAGGGCGAATTTATCAGCCGTGAGCTTGTATTAATCAAGGTTCACTGCGCCGCCTCAAAAAGAGCCGAAATTGTCAAAACGGTTGAAATTATGCAGGCGAAAATCGTTGATGTATCCCCTTCGTCAGTTACCGTTGAGTACTGCGAATGTGCAAGCCGCATCAACACGCTTGTTGACTTACTCAAGCCTTATGGTATCCGTGAGATTGTAAGAACAGGTACTGTTGCCATTGACAGAGGCACAGCTTCGGTTTCCGTTTAATCTTACAGTTAGCATATATTCTAATTTATATGCCGCGTTTGCGGTAAGGAGGACTTTAATATGAAAGACTACACAAAGAACATGACAGCACCAATCTACTATCAGTCAGATTGCAACCTTGACCTTCTCAAGGGTAAGAAAATTGCTATTATCGGTTACGGCAGCCAGGGTCATGCACATGCTCTCAACCTCAAGGATTCAGGTTGCGATGTAATCATCGGTCTTTACGAAGGCAGCAAGAGCTGGGCAAAGGCTGAAGCTCAGGGCTTTAAGGTATATACATCGGCAGAGGCTGCAAAGCAGGCTGACATCATCATGATTCTTATCAACGATGAAAAGCAGGCAGCTCTTTACAAGAACGACATCGAGCCAAACCTCGAAGCAGGCAATATGCTTATGTTCGCTCACGGCTTTAACATTCACTTCGGTTGCATCAAGCCTCCAAAGGATGTTGATGTTACAATGGTAGCTCCTAAGGGACCTGGTCACACAGTTCGTTCAGAGTATCAGGTTGGTAAGGGTGTACCTTGCCTCGTTGCAGTTGAGCAGGATGCTACAGGTCAGGCTAAGGATCTCGCACTTGCATATGCACTCGGTATCGGCGGTGCAAGAGCTGGCGTTCTTGAAACAACATTCAGAACAGAAACAGAAACAGACCTCTTCGGTGAGCAGGCTGTTCTTTGCGGCGGTGTTTGCGCACTTATGCAGGCAGGCTTTGAAACACTTTGCGATGCAGGTTACGACCCAAGAAACGCTTACTTTGAGTGTATCCATGAGATGAAGCTCATCGTTGACCTTATCTATCAGTCAGGTTTTGCAGGCATGAGATATTCAATTTCTAACACAGCTGAGTACGGTGACTACATCACAGGTCCAAAGATCATCACAGAGGATACTAAGAAGGCTATGAGAAAGGTTCTTTCTGACATTCAGGACGGTACATTTGCTAAGGACTTCCTCCTTGACATGAGCGATGCAGGTTCACAGGTTCACTTCAAGGCTATGAGAAAGATCGCTGCCGAAGCTCCTGCCGAAGTATTCGGTAAGGAAGTTAGAAAGCTCTACAGCTGGTCTGACGAAGATAAGCTCATCAACAACTAATGCGAGTGTCTCGCACACAGTTCGTGAAGACAGTTTGATGTATTCAAACTTCTGTCACCCGAGCATTACATAGTACGAATTTAGGGTAGCTTGATTTTCAAGCTACCCTTTTTGCGAGTACCTCGCTCGTAGTTCGTGTAGGTAGTTTGTGATAATTTACAACTACTTGTTTCCAAGCTTAACATAGTACAAGATTAACGTTCAGTCAATTTGGCTGAACCGTTTTTTGTTGTGCAATAAAAGGGTTCAGTTTTTTTACGGCTGAACCCTTTTGCAGTTAAAACTTATTAATTTTTAAATAATCAATACTTCTCATAGGAGAAAGAATTATAAGCGTCAAGCAAAGACTGCTTATTCTCAGCTGTAGTATTCTCACTCCATACGCTGTTATCACCATAACCTGTCACAATAAATTTGGTAAACATATGTGCATTTACGCAATTATTAAACTGTTTAAGGTTAATTTCGTTATATTTTGCCCGTGAAATATTTTTGTCATTACCGTCAAAATAACTATAAGAAATATTATTATTTGATTCTTCGACTACACCTCTTGACGAATACATATTTCCAAAAAGATTCTCTCCGTCGTATGTGATTATTGAATTACCCGACCAATAGTAACCGTCATCTACATTTAAATATATATCCAGGTCGTGAACCTCATACTTTTTGGCAGTTTTATTATAGTATATCGAAAAACCGTCGTTAACATTTCCCACTCTTTTTAACTTACCGTCTTCAAATTTGTAAACAACGGAATGGAAACCATACTCATTGGAATCAGCCTTTTGTGCAACAAGTTCCGGAATTCCGTCAAAGTCGAAATCCAAAAACATAACACCTGACAAATTGTGATTACTTCCCAAGCTTGGCATCCATTCACTCTGATGATTCATCATATAATTGATATAAGCGTCCCTTGTTTTATCGGATGTCTTATATCTGTATGTTACACCGGTTGGGTTAAACATCGTAGTAAACTTTTTACCGTCTTTTGAAACACCTCTTACCGTATAAGTGTTACTGCCGGACTTTGCACCCTTGTGAACATAATAGTTGTCATAAGTTTCTGCTATCTTCTTCCAAGAACCGTTTTCTTTAATATAAACACGGAACTTTGGCGCATCTCCCGTCCAATGCATTTCAACACCGTTGTTTACTGCACCAATGCTGTAAATTTCGGGACAATCCTGATGATCGCCAATGGGCGTACCCTTTGAATCGTAGCCGCTTGTAAAACTCTTGGCATCCTTGCTGATACAACGAACCGTGTAATAAATATCGTCAACGCTTAAATCAAATTCCTTTGAAACAACATTCATATCAAGCATAGTCGTGCCTGTTGTGTCGGCAAGCTTTGTCCAACCGTTCCTGTCCTTGTAGTACACACGATACTTCTCTGCACCTGCGACCTTGTTCCATGTCAGCTTTACGCCGTCATATGTGACCTCAAGTTTTGAAATTTTCGGTGTGGCAACATACTTTACCGACTTGCCTGTCGGGTTATAACCGCTTGTGAATTTCTTTGCATCGGATGTAATACATCTAACCGTATAAGTGTAATTTCTGCCGGATGAAACATCCTTGTCGATATATGAGGTTGAAGTTGTATCGACCATTCGTGTCCAGCCTTTACTGCCCTTGTAGTAAACTCTGTATTTAGTTGCACCGCTTACTTTGCCCCAAGAGATTTTCACACCGCCGTTTACGCTTTCAAGCTTTGAAATTTCGGGGGCGGCAATATATTTTACAGTTGTCCCCTTTGAATCATAACCGCTTGTAAAGCTCTTTCCGTCAGCAGAAATACATCTTACAGTATAGGTGTAATTCCTGCCCGATGAAACATCCTTGTCGATATATGAGGTTGAAGTTGTATCAACCATTCGTGTCCAACCTTTACGGCCCTTGTAGTAAACTCTGTATTTAGCCGCACCATTCACTTTGTTCCATGTTAGCTTTACACCGCCGTAAACGCTTTCGGCTTTTGAAATTTTCGGAGTAGCCAAGCTTGCCCTTGCAACCTGTGCATACTGCACGGGTGTGTTAAGCGGTTCAACCGCATTTGCAGAAACTGCCGAAACCGCAACCGCAGACATCGACATAACCGCCGCCATGGCTATAGGTAAAAACTTTTTCATAGTAATCCCTCGCTTTGTTCAAATTCTATGCATTATTAAGAACTTTTGCTAAATTTTTATGCAAGTTAATTGTAACATTAAATGATATAAAAAGCAACACATCTTGATAAACTATCACAAATTTTTAAGCTAAAATAAATAAACCGCTCTCAATAACGAGAACGGCTTTTATTATGTCAAAGCATATGTGCATCAACATAAAATTTCATCAAAGCGGGCGGATAATATCCGCCTCTACAGAATTGTTCAAATGGTAGCTATATTACGCTCGGACATAAATATTTTTTATTTGTCAAACTTCTGTCACCAGAGCGTTGTATAGTACGAATTAACGGTTCAGTCAATTTGGCTAAACCGTTTTTGTTGCGCAATAAAAGGGTTCAGCTTTTTACGGCTGAACCCTTTACCGTTATAATTTATTACTTTTAGGAATCAATATTTATCATATGAAAATGCGTTGTAAGAATCGGTAAGGTACTGTCTTTTCTGATCGGTTGTAAACCGATTCCAAAGTTTTGGATAGCCTTCAACAGAACAGTAAACAAACTGACTGTACATATGTGCATTTAAACAATTGTCAAGCATACTCATATTCAGTTCGTTATATTTTTTCTTTGACAGAGCACCTTTACCAAAATATGAATAATCATACTCTCCATTTATAACAAACAGATCCATATTAGAATATATTTGTTTTATTATTTTTGAGCCATCATAATTAAGCTTAAAATTAGCGTATTCAACAGCATTTCTATATGCAGAAATTTCTGTTCCGTGAATCTCATATTTCTTGGTCGCTTTGTTATAATAGCACTTTAGTATATTGGGAATATATTCTCCATAGTTCAGCTCAACCTTTGAGAATTTACCGTTTTTATAGGTATATACTTTCGCATCAAAATTAAAACTCTCGTCTCCTGCTTCCTGCGCAATAAGTTCAGGAATACCGTCAAAATCAAGATCTGCAAAATGCACACCTGCTAATGCTACATCTCCAACCTTGAGTTTAGGCAACCACTCTGATTCATGCTTAAGCATATAGTCTATATATGCATCTCTTGTTTTGTCGGTAGTTTTATACTTAAATGCCACACCTGACGGATTATAAGCACTTGTAAATTTCTTCTCATCCTTTGATACACATCTTACGGTAAAAGTATAGGTCTGTCCTGCTTTTACATTCTTATAAGTGTACTGGTTATCGGTTGTATCGGCAATCTTTTTCCACGAACCACTTTGCTTAATATAAACACGATACTTTGAATTTTTATCGGCGGTAGAATTCCAAGTTAAAGTAATTCCTCCGTGCATAGTATCAATATTATAAATTTCCGGACATTCGTTTTTATATAGTGATGCTTTTATACCTTTGTGTCATAACCACTCTGATACTTTTCTCCTTCAGCAGAAATACAACGAATAGTATAAGCATACTGAATATCAGAGGGAGAACTCGTGCTATTCAGTTCTCTTGATACAATTCCCCTGTCAAGAAAACTTGTGCCTGTAGTGTCAGCCAGCTTGTTCCAACCTGTTCTGTCTTTATAATAGATACGATATTTTTCTGCACCTGCAACCTTATTCCATGAAAGCTTAATGCCATCGTATGTATATTCAGCTTTTGAAATTTTGGGGGTAGCAAGGTATTTTGTACTTACTCCAATCGGGTCAAAACCGCTCAAATATCTCTTTGAATCTGCACTGAGAATTCTCAAGGTATAAGTGTAAGTTTTACCTGTTTTAAGATTTGTGTGGTCTCCGCCATTCATAGTTGTATCGCAAACTTTTGTCCAACCAATACCATCGGTTTTATAATATAATCTATATTTTGGTACAACATCATTTCCCCAACTGATATGCACACTGCCATTCTTAACTTCAACACCCTTAATTTTAGGAACAGAGTAATACTCAGTCTTTGAACCCTTTGGATTAAATCCGCTTATAAACTTTTCTCCATCATCACTTAAACATCTAACCGTATATGTGTAGCTCTGTTTTGGTGAAACACTATTATCAGTATAAGTAGTAAAATCAGTATCGGTAATTTTTGTCCAACCATTACTGCTCTTGTAATAAACTCTGTACTTTGACGCACCGCTTACTTTGCCCCAAGAAATTTTTAGCAGAGGATAAAGGAGATGCGGTCTTTGAATTCCTAAAATATGGATACAGATATGGTGAAAGAGTTATGAAGATGCTTCACATTCCAGCGGTTATGAGAGTAATGGAACTTAGTAGAAAGACTTCAAACGAGGCACACTCATTTATAGAATTTATCAGATTTGAAGAGCTAAAAGGAAATGTTTTATACAGCAGAATTGAGCCTAAGTGCGATGTACTGTCACAGGTTTATGCTCATTTTCAGAATAGATTTCCTAACGAGAACTGGATTATATATGATCAGAGAAGGATAAAGGCAGCAGTTCATCAGAAAGGTATGACAACTGTTTTAGTTGAAGGACAGAACATGGACCAATTGGTAAAAGACATACGCAAAGAAGATGAATATGAAGATTTGTGGAAGGTATTTTTTAATACCATTGCCATAAATGAAAGATATAATCCTAAGTGCCAGTGTATGCATTTACCTAAGTGGTATAGAAAGAATATGCTAGAGCATGAATAGCTGGAAATATGCGGAAATATGAAAAATATAATATGTACTTTATTTTCAATCGGTGTTATACTAACGGAGTGAAATTGATGTAGTATATTGGGTCGAGCATTATTTCATAAAAATACAAATAATAGAAAAACTATTCAGGAGGAATTCATGAGTAAAGTTAAGAGAGTTTATGTAGAGAAAAAACAGCCTTTTGCTGTTACTGCAAAGGAACTTACAGAAGATATTAAGGGATATCTTGAAATTGATGCATTAAAGGATGTAAGAGTGCTTGTAAGATATGACGTTGAAAACATCTCAGATGAAACTTACAACAGAGCATTAACATCAGTATTTTCAGAACCACCGGTAGATAATGTATATGAGGAAACATTCCCATATGATGCGGATAATTCTAAGGTTTTCAGTGTGGAATTTTTGCCGGGACAGTTTGATCAGAGAGCTGATTCAGCAGTTCAGTGTGTTAAGTTTTTAAATGAAGATGAAGAGCCTGTTATTAAGACAGCAACTACTTATGTTTTAGAAGGCAATATATCTGATGAAGAGTTTGAACAGATTAAGAATTACTGCATTAACCCTGTAGATTCAAGAGAAACAGGATTGGAGAAACCTGAAACCTTAGTTACAGAGTTTGAAGAGCCTGCAGATGTTATTATTTTCGATGGCTTTAAGGATATGCTGAAGAACCTTTAAAGGAATTATATGATTCTCTTGGATTGGCTATGACTTTTAAGGATTTCTTACACATTCAGAATTACTATAAGAATGAAGAAAACAGAGACCCATCAATGACTGAAATCAGAGTATTAGATACTTATTGGTCAGATCATTGTCGTCATACTACATTTAATACGGAATTAACAGACGTTACTTTCGATGACGGATATTTCAAAGAACCTATTGAAAAATCATATCAGGAATATCTTGACACAAGAAAGGACGTTTTTGGAGAAAGAAAAGACAAGTTTGTATGTCTTATGGACCTTGCTCTTATTGCAATGCGTAAGCTTAAGAAGGAAGGCAAACTTGATGATCAGGAGAAGTCAGACGAAATTAATGCATGTAGTATTGTAGTTCCTGTAGAAGTAGATGGAAAAACAGAAGAATGGTTAGTAAACTTTAAGAATGAAACACATAACCATCCTACAGAAATCGAGCCTTTCGGTGGTGCTGCAACATGTCTTGGTGGAGCTATCAGAGATCCACTATCAGGACGTACTTATGTATATCAGGCTATGCGTGTTACAGGTGCAGCAGATCCTACTAAATCAATGTCAGAAACTCTTCCGGGTAAGTTACCACAGAAGAAACTTGTTCAGGGAGCAGCTAATGGATATAGCTCATATGGTAACCAGATTGGTTTGGCTACAGGTTTAGTTAAAGAGATTTATCATCCTGATTATGTAGCAAAGAGAATGGAAATCGGAGCAGTTATGGGTGCAGCACCAAGACGTGCAGTACAGAGACTTAACTCGGATCCGGGAGATATTATTATATTATTAGGTGGCCGTACAGGTCGTGACGGTTGTGGTGGAGCTACAGGTTCATCAAAGATTCATACAGAAGAATCTATTGAAACTTGTGGTGCAGAAGTTCAGAAAGGTAATGCACCTACAGAACGTAAATTGCAGCGTTTATTTAGAAGAGAAGAAGTTAGCCACATTATTAAGAAGTGTAATGACTTTGGTGCCGGCGGTGTTTCAGTTGCTATTGGTGAATTAGCAGACGGATTACACATTAACTTAGATAAGGTTCCAAAGAAGTATGCAGGTCTTGACGGAACAGAAATTGCTATTTCAGAATCACAGGAAAGAATGGCAGTTGTTGTTGATAAGAGTGACGTTGATCAGTTTTTAAAATATGCTAACGAAGAGAACCTTGAAGCTACAGTAGTAGCAGAAGTTACAGAAGAACCACGTTTAGTATTAGAATGGAGAGGTAAAGAAATCGTTAACCTTTCAAGAGCTTCCTTGATACAAACGGTGCACATCAGGAAACAACAGTTGAAGTTGACATGCCTGATGAAAACAAGAACTTCTTCAACAAACAGCCTGTTAACAATGTAAAACAGAAATGGTTAGAAACATTGTCAGATTTAAATGTTTGCTCACAGAAGGGATTAGTTGAAAAGTTTGACGGTTCTATTGGAGCAGGTTCAGTGTTTATGCCATTTGGTGGAAGTATCAGATGACAGAAACACAGACTATGGTAGCTAAGCTCCTGTATTAAAGGGAGATTGCGATACAGTAACAATGATGTCATATGGATTTGATCCATATCTTTCAAGTTGGAGCCCATACCATGGAGCAATGTATGCAGTAGTTGACTCAATTGCTAAGATTGTTGCAACAGGTGGTGATTACAAGAAGTACGTATGACATATCAGGAATACTTTAGAAGAATGACTGAAGATCCACGTCGTTGGAGCCAGCCATTTGCAGCACTTCTTGGTTCATTTGATGCACAGATGGGATTTGGTCTTCCATCAATTGGCGGTAAGGATAGTATGTCAGGAACATTTAATGATATTGATGTACCACCAACACTTGTATCATTTGCAGTAGATGTAGCTAAAGAAAAAGATATTATTACTCCTGAATTTAAGGCAGCAGGCAATAAGATTGTTAAGTTTGAAATTAGCAAGGATCAGTATGACAAGCCTGTATATGATGAAATCATGAAGTTATATGATGAAATTCATGAAATGATTCAGAATGGAGTTATTATTTCAGCATATGCTGTTGAAGGAAAGGGTGTTATCCCAGCCGTAAGTAAGATGGCATTTGGTAATAAGATTGGTGTAAGCATTAGTGGAAGAATCCCTGGAGCAGATTTATTTGCACCTGGATTTGGTGATATTATTGCTGAAGTACCTGCAGACAGACTTGACGATATTACATCAAGCTATGTTCTTATCGGTGAAACAAACGATAAGGAAGTATTTGAATATGGTTATGATTCAATTCCTATGGATGAAGCAATTAAGGTTTGGGAGAAACCATTAGAAAAGGTATTCCCAACAAGAAGCCATAAGGATACATCATTACTTGATACACCAATTTATGATAAGGGTAGCGTATATGTTTGCAAGAACAAAGTTGCAAAACCTACAGTATTTATCCCTGTATTCCCAGGTACAAACTGTGAATATGATAGCGCTAAGGCTTTTGAAAAAGCTGGTGCAAATGTTATTACTAAGGTATTCAAGAACTTAACACCTGAAGACATTAGAGACTCAGTAAGATTTTTGAAGAAAGCATTGCACAGTCACAGATTATTATGTTCCCAGGTGGATTTAGTGCTGGTGATGAACCTGATGGTTCAGCTAAATTCTTCGCAACAGCATTCAGAAATGCAAAGATTGAAGAAGCAGTTCACAAGTTATTAAATGAAAGAGACGGACTTGCTCTTGGTATTTGTAATGGTTTCCAGGCATTAATCAAGTTAGGATTAGTACCAAACGGCAAGATTACAGGACAGGATGTAAATGCGCCAAACTTTAACATATAATACAATTAACCGTCATATCTCAAAGATGGTTTATACAAAGGTTGTATCAAACAAGTCAC
>ENA-OQCX01000218-OQCX01000218.1-human-gut-metagenome-genome-assembly--contig:-NODE-218-length-30323-cov-10.427772_pt1 | contig 30323 bp, 29 predicted proteins | sample MGYA00242762_ERZ504587 | MGnify/ENA primary metagenome ERZ504587 (study PRJEB26092, sample SAMD00036337) | human gut metagenome | host: Homo sapiens | study: EMG produced TPA metagenomics assembly of...
AAACCTTGAAAGTGATCTGTATATCCTGCCTTCAAGTGTGCACGAAGTTCTTGCGGTGTCTACTGAGCTGACCGAACCGGAGGAGCTTGCACAGATGGTGGCAGAGTGAATATGCAGGAGGTGGCATTGGAAGAAAGACTTTCCAATCAGGTATATCACTATGATAAAGATTTAAGGAAACTCACGCTTGCAACGGATACACCGAACAAGAGACTGGACGGTATCGTGCAGAGCCGCAGCTTGTATATGACGCAAAGGAAAAAGCGAGATAGGAGGCAGTTATGGAGCAGGAACTTACCGTAGAAGAACTGATTGCTCTTATAAACAGCCAGAAAGGTGACTTTATTATCCGTATTGAGTTTGGAGAGGAGGCGGATTCCTGTGACAGAGAAGAACGACTTCAAACTTGATGTTGTATCCATAAGGCTTGTAAAGGAGGCTCCGATTTATTCGGAGCAGTCCTTTAACAAGCCGGAAGAAGTAGCTGCTGTAATGGGGGATTGTATGTGCCAGTTCGACAGGGAAGTGGTGTGTGTTGTAAATCTCAGCTCCGACTTAAAGCCTATCAATGTGCATTTTGCAAGTGTCGGTTCGCTGAATGAAGCGATGGCACACCCAAGAGAATTATTCAAGGCAAGTATTTTAAGTAATGCTGCCAGTATGATGTTAATCCACTGCCACCCGTCAGGAAATATATTTCCCAGTAAGGCAGACACGATGATGACAGACCGTATGAATAAGCTGTGTGAGCTTATTGGAATTCCTCTTTTGGATCATATCATCGTGGGAGGGGATAACCGTGCCTTCTTCAGTTTCAAGGAAAAGGGAATGATTGATAATCCAAGAATTACACTCAGTACGGATTACAGGAACCTTGATATTAAGTCACCGCTTGTGGCAGAGCAGGGAAAGGCAAGGTGAGAGTATGGAAGGAAGATTTACAGAGGAGGAACTTGCCATAGCAAAGAGCGTAGATCTTTGTGCCGTTGCAGAAAGCCTCGGTTATACCGTAAAGAGGATTGGAAAATATCACACCTTAAAGGAAATGGACTCAATCCGTATCTATGACCGCAGTCATTGGTACAGATGGTCAAGGCAGTTTGATAAGGGAAATAATGGCGGCTCACAGATAGATTTCCTCCGTGTATTTGGCGGAATGAGTGTAAAAGAGGCTGTATTCTGGCTCTTGGATTTTGCCGGATACCGGAGAATTGAAAGCATGGGAAAGCAGCCGCTTGTTCATCAGGTCACAAAGAAACAGCCACAGGAAAGAAAGCCTTTTGTGCTTCCGCAGCCAGCAGGGGATAATTCCTACCTGATATCCTATCTTAACAATGAGCGTGGAATCAGTAAGGCAGTGATAGAACTGTTTTTAAAGGAAAATCTCATATATGAGAGCAGGCATTATCACAATATTGTCTTTAAAGGAAATGACAAGAATGGAGTAACCAGATTTGTAAGTATGCGTGGTGTATTTGATAAACAGGGAAAATCATTCAAGTGTGATGTGGAGGGGAATGATAAGAACTATGGATTTAATGTGGTGAATGTAAACAGTACAGAGCTTGTTGTATTCGAGGCAGCAATCGACCTTATGAGCTATGTGGATATATTTGCCGACCATGAATCAAATAAGCTGGCTCTTGGAATGCTTGCAGACGCTCCGCTTGAAACTTTTCTCAGGGAACACCCACAGATTTCTTTTATCCGTTTCTGCCTTGATGGGGATTCACCGGGCAGGAAAGCAGCCGCAGAACTTATGGAAAAATACTATGGACTGGGCTATGAGATTGAGGACTGTCCGCCACCAGCAGGCTATAAGGATTACAATGAATGGCTTGTTGCAACAAAACTTAATCTTGCAGATGAGAAAAAGGAGCAGATGACCATAGCCGGACAGTGCCATTAAAAAGTGGTGGTAAAAAGCAGTGGTTTTTACGGAAAATGGTGGAACAATGCGGTGGTTTTTTCAAAAAGTGATAGAACAAAGTACCACCACTTTCCGATGCTGTTTTTTCCTATGAATATAAATTATAAAAAGTGGTGGCATAAAGCGGTGGTTTTTACCGGAAATGGTGGTAAAAAGCGGTGGTTTTATTCAAAAGTGGTGGAACAAAGTGCCACCACTCTATATTTTGCAGGGGTATTAGGGGAATGTTCCCCTAACTAGATGGCATTAGGACAGAGATGTCTCTAATGCGTATCTAGCAGTCGCCGGGGACTTACCGGTGACTGGAGCCATAGTGAATATCTACGAAACACGGATAAGGAGGTGCAAGGTGGCAGAGAACAGGGAAATAACACTTTTTTCAGAACCAGAGGAACTGATTGCCTGGGCAGAAGTATATGATAAGCAAATCAACCCTTCGATAGAAGATGCTGCACTTCTTCTTAATTATATGGAAGGACATGATTATGCAATCGGAATGGATGCAGAGGGGAAGATGTACAGACAGGATATGGCAGAGGAAAACGGTGAGATAGAGCCATTTCCGATAGATGATGTGATTGATAAGGTGTGTGAGTGGAATTATGATCTGATACTTCACGCAGAGGCAAAGAAAGATGATCCGAAAGATTTTCAGGAATATTGCGAATTTCAGAAAAAGTATGACAGTTTAAAGGCAGATGAGAGGGTGTTAGACCGATTATTTGATAAAACCAGTCATGCAAAGGAGATTGATGCTGTTGCAACGGCACTGGTGGAAGCGTTTATCAGTAATCTGGAGGGCAAGGACTATGAGGAATTTCTCGAACTGCTGTCTGAAAAGGGATATCAGATAAAGCAGGGAAAACATCTGGCAATCAAGCCACAGGGTATGACAAGGTTCAGAAGGTGCAAATCTCTTGGGGATATGTATTGTGAGGAAGCAATCCGGGACAGGATTGTAAAAGAGGATATTGCGTTTTATAAGAGTAAACAGGATATACCGAAAGTTTCCATTGTAAAGTGCAGAGTTAAAAGATACCGCAGGGCAGGCTTGTCAGGACTTCAGAAAAAGCATTATGCGAAGCTGTACCGGGTGGGAAAACTCAAAAAAAGACCATACAGTCAGGTATGGAAGTACAGGGAGGATATCCGTAAAATGCACAAGCTGCAGGAACAGTATTTGTTCCTTGCAAGGCATAATATCCATTCAGCAGAAGAACTTGTGGGGACGATAGCTTCTCTTACGGATAAGAAAAAAGAGACTTCGGCAGAAAAGAGCCGGATTTATAAAGCAAGGGAAAGGAGCATGGAACTTTTTACTGCGGCTGATGAGATGGAAAACTTAAAGCCAGCAGAGCAGTCATACAGGCTTGGAGATATCTTCTTTGAAGATGAGCATAGGAAGTGGGTGGCACTGGAGCAGGAATTACAGGCACAGGGATATTCGCTTGAGGAAGTGCAGGCTTTAAGAAGACATTACAAAGAGGAGTATTCAGAAGTGTGTGCGAGAGAAAAGGTTGTATGCAGGGAACTGAATACGGGTAAGGCAATATTAAACAGCATGATTCCAGACAGTATTTCAGATGGAAGAAAGACCGAATACAACAGAGAGATTATAAGAGACAGAAAAGAGCAGCCAGTAAGATAGGCTGTTTTTTTACGCAGTTAGGAGGAGCATATGGAACAAAATCTGAATGACAAGCCGTTAAGCAATATGCAGATTGCCAGATATATTGAGTCATTGAGAAAAGAAATGAATTTCGATGATGAGGTGTACGGGCTTGTAAAAAGTGATCTTGAGGATGGACTTACGCAGGAGCAGACGGAAAAGTATTTGGATAAGAATTTTAACATCGGACAGATGAGAGTGTTATCGGAAGGTCTGCATAAGGGGATTCCGGAGGAACTTTTTAATATCCTTCACAATAATAAGCTCTCCGGCAATCAGATGAAGGTATCACTGGAATTTTATGAAAAGGGAGTTCCGGTTGAAACCATACAGGAAGCTGTGGCAAGGGGAGAGAAGCCCGTTGTGATGAGAAGATTATATGAAGAAGTTCTGGCACAGCTTTCAAAGGCTGCGGAGCAGTATACGCAGGACTCAGAGTATGTGAAAGAACTGATTGCACAGATGGAAATGGTAGTGGAGAAAATCAACTATCAGGAGGAAAGATACGATGCCCTTAATAAAAAATTATCCGATGTTGAAGTATTAAAGGAAGATAAGGAAGTCACGGAAAGGCTTGTAAAGGAAAATGAGGACAAGGATGGAATTATCAGCCATCAGCAGGATGAACTTAATAAGGCAAGCAGCACGATTGCAAGATTAAGAGATAGCATTGAGCATAAGGACAAGGAGATGGAGCGTATGAGAGACAGGATAGAATCTCTTGAGGATAAGATTATGAGTGCGGCATCTGATGATCAGAAGGTTGCGGAAAAAGAGGAAAAGGCTGGACCGTCAGAGGTTTTGGCAGCTACTGATAATAAGGAAACAGTGAAAACACTTGCAGATTCACAGGCAGTGCCACCTATGTACAATGGAATACCCGTGTATTATCAGATACCTGTTACGGACTCTGCCGGGCGTGTAATCCAGCATCTTCCAGTTGAGCGTACAGAAAGAAAATCAAATGGTGGTATTGCGGCACTTTTTGCCAGACTTTCATTTAAAAAGAAGTCAAGAGCCGACATTGTAAAGCTGGTTGCAAGCGGTGATCTTGTGCCTGCACAGCTTGTCCAGATAAAAAGTGCCATAGAAAAGGGACTGACAGAAGGGCAGCTTGTGAACTTATCAATAATAATGTCTCAGCAGAAAAGATGAAAGAGATTATTGAGATTGCCGTGCTTGAAAACAGTATGGCAGGTTAGGAGGTACTTATGAATTTAGCAGTAGTCAATGAGGCGGTAACAGGATGAACGGTGTAGAACACGAGTTCACGGAAGAAGAAAAAAACTTTGTGGTGCAGTTTGCTTTCCGAAGCGGCAGTAAGGAAGATACGATTTCCCTGATCGAAGCTCTGGCACATTCCACGGATAAGGTACAGTCCGAGGAGATTATGGTCACATACAGGTCAAAGTACGATATAAAGCCTGCGTGGGTGGAACAGGTCGAAAACCTGCTTGTGGCACTTGAGATGTACCGGATAGAGGAGGAAAAAGCAATCAGTCATCTGTCTGATATTTTAACAGCATATGGTATTGATGTTTCAGCAGAGGAAATCCGCAGTACAAAGGCGGAAGAAATAAGGACAACAATAAGAGAGAAAGCGGAGGTGCGATAATGGCAGAGGAAATTCAGGAAGCGGTACAGATTATCCGTGTCGCATATGACGGGATAGAGATTGCTATGAAAGTAGGCAGTGGCGGTATTGCCGCCATGCAGAAGGCAATCGACTTTTTAAAGGGGATGCTTGATTATGAAAAGTCGTTGGGAAAAACATCTATGAGAAAGCTGCTCTTAAAGGGCGGGGATTTGCAGGTATTGCAGTTTAAAACGGAAGATATGAGAAAGGTTGAGAGAATGGCAAAGAAATACGGAATCCTGTATTCGGTTCTTCCAGACTGTAACAAGACAGACGGTATGAGTGAGGTCATCTTTCATACAGAGGCAGTTCCCCGTGTGAATATGATGATACAGAAGCTGAAATTTGGCAGGATTGCCACCTTTGATGACTATCTGAAGAATGGAGATGAAAAGTCCCTCGGCAAGCTGATGGATTTTTTGAGAAAACAGCAGGGAAACGAGAAAAGCCACACGGTAGAAGGGGATAAGGTAAATTCTGCCATAGACGGACTCATTGAAAAAGTGGGAATGTTTGCTATGGAAAAACAGGCTATCAGTGTGGAGCAGGTCAAGGAGAATTTCAGCATCAATGGGGAGCAGGCAGAAAATGTAATAAAACAGCTTGAGACAATCGGGGTGCTTGGCGGCAGGAGTGAGGATGGTACACACAAGGTAATGATGGATAAGGAGGCTTTCACTAACCGGATCAGAGGGTATCAGAGCCTTGCGGACAGAATGAGGGCAATATCTGCCTCAAAAAATACGAACCTGTCAGATGTTACGATCAGTAAGAAACTTATTGCAGAAGAAAACGACCATGCAGTAAAGACCAGAGTTCCGGGAACATGGGGAAAAGATGTCAGATATGTGTGGCTGCATAAGGAGAACGTTATGGATATCCATAATGGAAAGACAATGCTCACATTCCTTGATACCAGCAAGGATTACAAACTCTATGATGAGCAGAACCGTGTGGTAACTACGAAAAAGGGAGACGAACTTTATACGCATTATGATAAGGTAGAATCATCTGTCAGGGAGCGATATGAAAAGGTTCAGAAAGAACAGAAAAAGACCACAAAGAAGAAAACGGTTACTACCAGAAAAGAGAGGTAGGAGCCTATGCAGACAACGAAGAAAAAACCGTCACTGATATTTATTTTAGTGGGTGCAGTGTTATCCGGGTATCTTGGTTATCTGATAAATGGTGCATGGACAGAAGGGATTGCCTTTAATGACTTTATGAACAGGTTCAATGAAGTGTGTGCAGTTCCTTTTGCCAATTATTACAATTCAAATACAGTAAACGCAGTAGCCATTGCATTATGTATCTATGCAATGGCTATTATTATGTATTACACCAGCCAGAGAAACTATATGCCCGGCAAAGAATATGGTACAGCAAGATTTGAAAATCCGAAGCAGGTCAATAAGATACTGGCGGATAAAGATGAGAATTTCAACCGGATACTCAGTCAGAATGTGAAGATGTCGCTGGATTTCCGAAGGCTGAAGCTCAACGGAAATATACTTATCTGCGGCGGTTCCGGAGCAGGAAAGACATTTTATGAAGTAAAACCGAATCTTATGCAGATGCCGCATAACTGTTCTTTTATCTGTACCGATCCAAAGGGAGAGATATTAAGAAGCTGTGGGCAGATGTTAAAGGATAACGGGTACAATGTAAAAGTTATCAATCTTTTGGAGATGGATAAATCAGACTGTTACAATCCATTTTCCTATATCAGAGAGGAAACTGATGTGGTGAAGCTGATTACCAATCTTATCAGTAATACCACACCAAAAGGCTCAACACCGAGTGATCCGTTCTGGGAGAAAGCGGAAGGCTTGTTTTTACAGGCAATTTTCTATTATGTGTGGCTGGAGGTGCAGCCTGCAAAGCGAAACTTTGAGACAGTTTTGAAGCTGCTTGGAGAAGCAGAGGTCAAGGAACCGGGAAAGGCTTCAAAGCTGGATGTCCGTATGAAGTTTTTAGAGGAGAGTTCGCCGCTTGGAGCAAACCATCCGGCAGTCAAACAGTATAACAAATGTATGAGGGGTGCCGGAGATACTGTCCGTTCCATTATCATCAGTGCAAACTCAAGACTTGCATTTCTTGAAAATAAGCAGGTTTTACGCCTGCTCTCCAAAGATGAACTGAACCTGTCTGATATCGGCATTGGAGTCAATGGAGATGGGGAGACAAAGACAGCACTGTTCTGTGTAATCCCGGATAGTGATAAATCCTATAACTTTATTATCGGTATGCTGTACACACAGATATTTCAGGAATTGTACTATCAGGCAGACTTTAACTGCGGTGGCAGACTGCCAATTCACGTCACCTTTATGTTAGACGAATTTGCGAATGTCGCATTGCCTGATGACTTCTGTTCGTTGTTATCGACAATGCGAAGCCGGGAGATTTCAAGTATTATCATCATTCAGAATTTCGCCCAGCTAAAGGCACTTTTCAAAGATACTTGGGAAACAATCCCCGGCAACTGCGATACCTTCATATATCTTGGAGGCAATGAGCAGAGTACACACAAGTATGTCTCGGAGCTTTTGGGTAAAGGCACGATTGATAAAAAATCAAGCGGAGAGACAAAGGGCAGACAGGGAAGCTCATCAAGGAATTATGATGTTTTAGGCAGGGAACTGTTTACACCCGATGAGGTCAGAAAGCTGGATAATAAGAAATGTATTATTTTTATCCGTGGTTTTGATCCGATAATGGACAATAAGTATATTCCATTCCGACACCCGATGTTTAATCAGACAGCGGACGGAAAGGGAAAAGCCTATGTCCATAAGACACAGGGAGCTGATCGTATCATTGGACCGCCATTTGAGATTTTGTCGGAAAAAGCCATTAAGCATTATGAAAAAATGAAGGATAAGGGCGAAAATGTGTATATTGATACACTGACCTATGAGCAGTTTATGCTGCTTGGGGATAAGGAATTAAGCAGGAGATTTTCAATGCAGGATGAGGCAGAGCAGAAGGCGAAAATCGACAGGGAGCAGGCAAAGGAGTTTGAATATGCCGATGAGTCGCAGAAAGCGGAGAACTCCGACAGTACCAATGGAGGAGAGAAGCCTGTAAGAAATCCTGAAAGGGAGAAGCCGAAGTGGGAGGATACAATCACAAACCGAATGATGCACTGGTCATATACAGCGGAGCAGAAGGAGGAAGTGAAGAAAGCACTTGCGGCAGGTGTTCCAAAAGCAACGATACTTACTTATTTTTATCCGGAAGTGACGGTGGAGAAGATGAGTCGTACCGGAAGGAGCAGTAAAGGTGTCGCATAGGCACAGGAGCTGTGGTATAATGTGCCTATGCGAAATTAAAGAGTTTCGTAAATCGGTATTTGAGAGGGGATGGAATATGAATTATGAATAAGGAATGGTCTGAACTTAATAAAACAATGCAGGCTCAAATAAAAAAGAAAGATACTTATAAGATGGGCATTGATACTTTATTTAATTTGCGAAGACAGTTAATGCAAACTTTGGTATCTTTCAAAGAAGATTTATGCAGAGAAGATTTTAATGCAATCCCCTTTATAAACGCTGATGGTTACCATAGCAAGACGATTGCCTATTCAATTTGGCATATTTTTCGTATTGAAGATATTGTTGCGCATACAGTGATAACTGAAGATGAACAGGTATTTTTTACTGGCAATTATCAAGTGCGTATCAATTCACCAATCATCACAACCGGAAATGAACTCGTTAAACAGCAGATTGCCGATTTTTCAAAGCAGCTTAATCTGGAAGAGCTATATTCGTATATTTTTGAAGTACGAGAAAGCACCGAGAAAATACTTGAACGGTTTTCTTATGATGAGTTGAAATGGAAAATTCCAGACGAAAGAAAAGGCTATTTAAAATCGCTGAATGTAGTAAACTGTGATGAAAAAGCAATTTGGCTGATTGATTATTGGTGTAGTAAAGATATTCGTGGACTAATTCAAATGCCGTTTTCAAGACATTGGATTATGCACACAGAAGCCTGTCTGCGCATAAAGAACAAGATGCATTCATAAATAAAAATTCAAGTTTGTCTGACACTAAAATATTTTAATAACGAACTCATATAAGCACTTTAGCCAATTATAGTTAAGGTGCTTTTTTGTGCCATAAAAGGAGGTGGTAACAGCAAAACATATCGGGGAAAGCCCGGTTTTATCATTACAACAGGCTATGCCTGATCATATAAAGCAACTTTTAACAGCCAGTTAGGGATAAACCTGCTGGCTATTTTTTTATCGAAAAGGAGACAACCAATATGAGAAAAGAACAGATTATTACGACAACCAACAACAATCAGATGGAGGAAAAAGGTATGAAGCAGAGATTTATTCATTTTAAGAGAAAATTTGTTCCGGCATTATCCGGAGCCATTATGGGAGTAATGCTTATGAGCACTACCTGCTTTGCGGCAGGAGCACTTCGGCAGTAACACAGCCGCTTGAGAACTTAAAAACGCTTGTGATCGCAGTTATCGGTGCAGTCGGTGTCATTATCCTTGCAAAAAATGTTATGGAATTTGCACAGGCATACCAGCAGCAGGATTCATCTACTATGAACTCAGCTTTAAAGGGAGTTGTGGCAGGTATTATCATGGCAGGTATTTCTACTGTACTCACTTTCTTAGGCTTCTAAGATAGGGAAAAAATAATCCCTGTTGCAATAGAAGAAAAGAGGTGAATAACAGGTATGGATATTTTTAAGCTGGGAGACAAAATACTTGCTCTCCTTGAAGCTATGTTTGGATTTTGGAATAATCAGATATCTTTGGTTTTTGCAATGCTTGGACAATCGCCCGTCAGTTTTAAGGGCGGTGGTCCGTGGGCAGTCATTGAGGGAATAGAGCCAATCTTTGTAGCAGTTGGTTCTTCCCTTGTGGTACTGTTCTTTGTTATCGGTTTCTGTTCGGAAAGTATAGATGTGAAAGATGAAATGAGGTTTGAATCAATCCTGCGTATGCTTATCCGATTAGGACTTGCAGAATGGTTTGTTGCCAATAATGTCACGATTATGAAAGCATTTTTTACTTCCATCGGAAATCTGGTAGGGCTTATTTCGGCAGGAACAACAACACAGCTTGCCATTGACAGTGCACAGGCAGATGTCATTAAGGAACTTGGATTTGGTGAAAGTCTGGTAATGCTGATCCTTACGGCACTGCTTGCAATCATCATTATTATCTGTGGTTTCTTTATCATTTACACCGTGTATTTCAGATTCTTAAAAATATTGATCATTGTGCCGCTTGGAGCAATCGCCTGCTCTACAATGGCAGGAAACAGAATGGTAAGTCATACGATGTCAACTTACTGTAAGTATTTCTTATCCTGTGTGTTTGAGGCGGTAACAATGGCACTTGCGATTGTGGTATGCAATGCATTTATCAATGCAGGGCTGCCTTCCTTTACGGGAAGTTATGCAGACTGGGCACAGACACTTATTTATCTGTGTGAAATGACATTTACCATAGCAATGACGGTTGGAAGTGTGAAGGGAGCACAGACACTTACAAGTAAGGCATTCGGATTATAGAAGGAGGCATTTATGGATAATGAAAAGAAACAGGTGACTTATAATTCCAGTTTTTCCGGGGAGACACAGGTAACACTCGATATTCAGCAGTATATGAATAACAAGGCAATGTATATCGGGCTTATGTGTAATGAAGATGGATACGATGAGCCGTTTGGTGATGTGACCGTAAATTTGTCTGTTGCTGCACCGAATTACTGCGGATATCTGAATGTGAATGATATGCCGGATATTGAGAAATTCATCACAGAAAATGAGCTTGGGGAGTTTACAGGATTTACACAGAGGAGTGGTTATTGTGAATATCCTCTTTATCTGTTCAATGTCGATAAGCTGAGAGAACTGTGTCCGGATGGAATGGATATGTATGAGGCAAATATCGGTATGGCAAGAAAGCCGGAGACAAAGGAGTTAGCAAGATAGGGGGCAGAGGACAATGGTTATTGAAATAAACAAAGACATTGACCGTTATCAGGAATCGGTGGCAATGGGACTTACAGCAAAACAGCTTGTATTTTCTATTGCCAGTGTGATAGTCGGTGGCGGTATCGTATTACTTCTTTATAGATATATTGGTCTTACGGGTTCTGCTTATGTGGCGATTCCGTGTGTAGCTCCGATAGCACTTGGAGGATTTTATTCTTTTAATGGAATGAATTTCTACGAGTATATGGGAAAGAAACTGCATTTTATGTTTGGAAATAAGGCTCTTACCTATGTATCTACTGAGGGAGAGCCGATTATCAAGGCTTTTGAAATGGAGCAGAACGGACAGGTAAAGAAGAAAGGTAAAAAAACTCAATCAGAGATTACAACATCTGAGTCAGCAGTAAAGAAACAGGAGGAATTTGAAGAAATGAAGAAAAAGACAAGAAACATGATGTTTGGACTGGCAGCCGTGTTTGTGCTGGCGGTAGCGGGTGTGGCTGCTTATAAAGCAATGCACTAAAAAGGAACCTGCATAAAAACAGATTCCTTAAATGAGGGAAAATCCCTGTCGAAGAATGGAAGTCCAGTTACTTTTCTGATAGAGAAATCGGACTATGATTACAGTCTGCTTTTCTTCATCAATCGTATAAAAGGCAAGGTAATTATTGATTATCACAAAACGAATGCCCCAGCTTGCCAGTACCGGATCATCTACCAGACAGAACTTCTGTGGCAGGTCGGCTAGTGAGCTTATCTGCTCAGTCGCAGCATCTAACAGATTATCTGCGGCATCAGGATTTTTGAGGGTAAATTCGATGTAATCCGCAGCACGCATAATATCGTGTTCTGCGGTGGAAGTGATATGAACCTGATAGCTCATCGACTGCGGCGGCTCCTGATATCAGCCATAGCTTCGGAAAATGGTCTGGTGTTGCCTGTGACAATATCGTCCATTCCTTCCTTGATCTGGCTGTAAGTTCAAAGCGGCTGGTCAGTTCTTCGTAGGCTTCAATGCTCATAACGGCAAGGTCGCCTTTTCCATTCTTCGTGATGAAAACTGGTTCAGGATAATTATGACAAAATGTAGAAATTTCATTGTAATTATTCCTTAAATCAGCACTTGATTTGATTGCTGGCATAAAAACACCTCCTTATTTGATAACAAAATTATACACAAATTTTGTTATGAAGTCAATGGATATACCATTAGTGTTAGCAGGATAAACACAACTATTCATATGTATCTGACCGTGAGGTCGGGAACAAGCCCGTTGGGTGACGTTCCCGGCGGGCTTTCACAGATAAGAAAGCGAGGTTAGAGACAATGGGTTTATTTACGGACGGATTTAAGCTCTTGAAAAAGGCAAGTGAGCCTTTGTATAAGACACCGAAATCCATTCAGGAAACCATAGAAATTATGGCGGTGGCTGAAAACGGTATTTTTGAAGTAAGCAGGAATAAGTATTCCAAGTGTTACCGCTTTCAGGACATCAATTACACAACGGCAACGGAGGATGAGCAGATCGGCATTTTTGAAAGATACTGCAAATTCTTAAATTCGCTGGACTGTAATTATAAGATTACGATTAACAATAAGAACAAAAATATGGAGGATCTCCGTGATAAGGTTCTTATTACAGAAAAAAACGATGGCTTCAATAATTACCGAAGAATCTACAATGACATTATTGAGGAGAAGATTATTGAGGGCAGACAGGGGATTGAACAGGAAAGATACCTGACGATCACGATTGAGAGAAAGAACTTTGAGGAGGCAAAGGCACAGTTTGCCACACTTGAGGCAACAATACACAAGGCTTTCATTGAACTGGGGGCGGAGATTGTGCCGCTTAACGGCAATGAAAGGCTGAAAGTGCTCTATGACTATTACCATCTTGGCGATGAGGGCAGTTTTGATTTTGATATCAAAAAGGCAAAGAAGGTCGGAGCAGATTTTAAGAATGATTTATGTAATGGTATGGTGAAATATTTCCCAGACCATTTTGAGGACGAGAGTAAATACTGCAAGGCACTTTTCATTAAGAAGTATCCCAGCAGTTTATCTGACAGATTTATCAATGAGATTACTTCCCTTCCGGTACACTCCATTACCAGTATTGATGTAGTGCCTGTGCCAAAGGATTTGACCACAAAGGTGCTTCAGAAGAAATATCTTGGTATTGAGTCGGATATTATCAAGCAGCAGAGAGTCCGTAATAAGAACAATGACTTCTCCACAGAAATCTCTTATGCAAAGAGAACGGAGAAAAAAGAGATTGAGGCAATTATGGATGATGTCCGTGAGAATGACCAGTGTCTTTTCTTTGTAGGAGTTACCATTATCCTTATGGCAGAAAGTAAGAAGGAGCTTGAGAGTGTCTGCGAAACAGTAGAAACAATCGGAAAGCGTAACAGTTGTACGATTGATACACACTACTTAAAGCAGAGGGAAGCACTCAACACGGCACTTCCGATTGGTGTAAGACAGGTGGAAACAATGCGTACCCTTCTTACCCAGTCGCTTGCGGTGCTTATGCCGTTTAATGTGCAGGAACTGAATGACAGCACAGGTAATTATTACGGTATCAACCAGATCAGTAAGAATGTAAATATCGGTAACAGAAAGAAGCTCATCAACGGAAATGGCTTTGTATTCGGAGTGCCGGGTTCCGGCAAATCATTCTTCTGTAAGATGGAAATGGGCAGCGTATTCTTGTCGGGAGATGATGAGATTATCGTCATTGATCCGATGAACGAATATTTTGATATTGCACAGACTTATGGTGGAACCGTGGTAAATATGTCCACATACACGGACAATTATGTAAATCCGCTTGAGATGGATGTGTGGAGTCTTGATCCGAATGATTCAAAGGGAATGATAAGGGAAAAAGGGGAATTTATGCTTGGTCTTTGTGAGCAGTGTATCGGGGACAGCTTAAATTCCAGACAGAAATCAATCATTGACCGCTGCGTGAGAAAGATGTATATCGACATCGCAAGGGGCAGGGAAAAGTATATTCCGGTAATGAGTGACTTCTACGATATCCTTATGGAACAGCCGGAGGACGAAGCAAAGGATATCGCATTGTCTTTGGAACTTTTTGTAAATGGTTCCCTCAATATCTTTAACCACCAGACAAATGTTGATGTAGATAACCGATTCACAGTATATGGTATCAGGGACTTAGGCACGGAGCTTAGTCCTATCACAATGCTTGTTATGATGGAGTCCATTCAGAACAGAATTGTAGAAAACGGGCAGAAGGGCAAGGCAACCTGGCTCTATATTGATGAGTTCCATGTCCTGCTTAATTCGGAGTATTCTGCAAAATATTTACAGCAGCTCTGGAAGAAGGTGAGGAAACAAGGTGGACTGTGCACGGGTATCACCCAGAACGTCGTGGACCTTTTACAGAACTACACCGCCACTACAATGCTTGCAAACTCTGAGTTTGTTGCACTCTTAAAGCAGGCGAATACAGACAGTTCCAAGATGGCAGAGGTTATCGGTGTATCAGAGGCACAGCTTCGTTTCGTAACCAATACTGCATCGGGAATGGGACTTATCAAGTGTGGTTCCGTGGTAATTCCGTTTGATAACCAGATCAGCAAGGACACTGACCTTTACAGACTGTATAACACCAATATCCACGAAAAGATTGCGGAGCAGAAGAAAAGGGAGGCAAAATTTGCTGATTAGAATTGCAATGTATCAGCCATTTGGACTAAGTTCCGGATGGCTACTTTTTTACCTTTTTTAAGGATACAGAAAGAAGGTGGGAACATTGAAGATAAAAAAAGTGGATGACAAGCCTATGGTCATTCACACTAAGAAAAAAGCTAAGATTCATATGCATGAACCGAAGAAGGCTAAAATTAAGGGCAGTAACATTTACACCGTACAGCGTGGTCCGAAAATTGCCAGTGCAAAGATAAATGATACAGGTAAAAAGAAGTCTTATCGTAAGAGTACCATTCATCAGGCAGAGAAGAAAGAAAAGGAACCTTCAAAATTTAAGAGAAATATACGGGAGTCCAATACTTCTATCAAGACGAAGAATACCAATCTTCATATAGCAGGAAGAACGGGAGCACTTGCGGCTGGAGCAGTTACAGAGCAGGTGGAAGGCGGGCAGGAAGTGTCACAGGCAGCTTATCTTGCATATGAAGTAAGCCGTCCGGTTACGGGAACTGCTTCAAGGGGAGCGTCACTTTTCAGAAAGAAAGCGGCAGCCGAAGCAAAGAGGCGTATCAAGAAGGTAGAAACAGGAAAGAAACTGGCAAAAAAGATTGGAAAGAAAGCTGCCAGTGATACGGCAAAAAAGGTTGCCGGTGACACGACAAAGACAGCAGCGAAAGAAACTGCTAAGAACACTGCAAAAGAAACTGCCAAAACTACGGCAAAAGCGGCAACCACAGCGCAGGTACAGCGGTTGCACCGGGAGCAGGTACAGCAGTCGGCATGGCGGCAGGCTATGCCACAGGTGTATCTATTGAGGCGAAGGATGTGAAAGTAGCGAACCGTAGCAGAAAGATTAAATTTTTTCTGGATAAGATGAAAGAACAGGAAAATCAGACGGACAGTGTTATAAAACTGGTAAAAGATCTGATTGTAAAAAAGGCAGTTCTTTGGATAAAGGCGGCAGCTCCGATTATCGGACTTGTACTTTTGCTGTTGGTTCTTTTAGTGGTAATCGTTGCAGTTCCGGTTATTGCTGTGATAGCGATTCTTTATAATTCACCATTTGCCTTATTTTTACCGCCGCTGGAGTCAGGAGATACAGTGCAGACAGTTACAAGTGCTTATGTGTCTGAATTTAACCGTGATGTGAATACCAAAGTGAATGAACATACCGGATATGACTTTGGCGAACTGGTGTATGTAGATTATGAGGGAATGGATGAAAATCCAAGTAACTACTACGACATTATGGCGGTCTACATGGTTAAGTATGGTGTAGGCGATACTGCAACAATTATGAATGATATATCAAAGGGGTGGTTGCAGACTGTAGTAAATGATATGTGTTCTTATACTACAAGTAGTGGAACAAAAGATGTGGAGGAAACAGACGCAGATGGCAATGTAACAACTGTTACGAAGTCGGTACTGTATGTAAATGTTACGCTCAAATCATACAGAGATATGATTTCCGTTTATGGATTTAATTCTGATCAGGTAGAAATGCTTGAGCAGATCATGAGTCCTGAGTTTATGGGACAGCTTGGATATGCTGGAAGTGGAAGCGGTGGAGGCGGTGGAAGCCCCGGAGTAAGTTCCATGACAGAGGATGAAATAAATGCAATCCTCAGTGGTATTACAGATAGCAGGCAGAAAGCAGTCTGCTCTTATGCCCTTCACAGAGTGGGTTATCCTTACAGTCAGGAATTAAGAGATAGTGGCAATTATTATGATTGCAGTTCACTTGCGTATTATTCATGGAAGGATGCAGGTGTGAATATCAGTCATGGAGGAGCAACTACAGCAGCGGCAGAAGCACAGGGACTTGATGAAGCAGGAAAGACCGTATCTTATGATGAAATGCAGCCTGGTGATCTTATCTTTTACAGTTTCACAAACAACGGAAGATATAAGAATATCAGCCATGTGGCAGTATATGTCGGCAATGGCAAGGTGGTAGAAGCCCTGAATGAAAGAGTGGGCGTAGTTTACCGTGATGTGGCAAGTGTCGGAAAAATTGTAGTAATTGGCAGACCATAGAAAATTGGCAGAGAGGGCGAAAGTCCTCTCTGGAACAGGAGGTAAGAATGGATTTAAAAGATATGATTCTTGTAATGGAGAATTATAAGGGAACAGAAAGAAATATGCTTATGACTTTGGAAGATTATAAGAAGTTCGTTGCCATTGATGATATGTCAGAGCTTGCAGATCAGATGCTGCTTCTTGGAAGAACGCTTGCGGAAGGTTTTACAGAGTATTACAGGGCAGCAAATGTTACAGTTTTTGCAAAATTCTGTAGAGATGATGTGGAACTGGGACGCTTTTTGCAAGGATATTATAATGATTCAAAGAAATTTTACTTTGATAAGGCAACAAGTTCCCCAGAGTGTATTACAAAGATGGATGAGATTGGAATGACGGATAGAGGCTGGATAGATGACTTTATCCTGCATTATGAAAAATGCGACAGGACATTTGAAAGAGGGCAGACATTTCATAATTTTAATGACCACGATTATATGGTACTTGAAGCATTATCTCCACGCAATCTTGTGGTAATGGATATGAAAAGCGGCTCTCTCACGATTGCTCTCGGAGCAACAGAGTATAAGCGATATCCGAAAGACGAGGAGCCAACAAAGGATAACACAACGATTGGGGTATCGTGGGAGCACGGGATTTATCTTGGGTCCACACTTTCGCAGACCAACTTTAAGGCATATAAAAGAGAATACGGGACACCTGAAAAGATAAAAGATGTTTATGATTACAGGGCGAAACTCAAGCAGAAGTTTTATTTTTATCAGGATTTGTCAAAGGATGATGATATTCCAAAAAATATGCAGAATGATTTCCTGCACCAGATGTATAAGGAATTTGGAACGATAGAGGAGGAATATTTTTATGACAGGCTTGAAGATGGAAAGTATGATGAAGGTTTTAAGGAAAGACAGGTAAAAGAAAAAAAAGAGCCGATGAGGAAAAATGGAATTGGAGGCTGATATCGAATGGAAAAAGAATTTGATATTGAGATAAAAGAAGTTCTCTCAAGGGTAGAGACAGTAAAGGCAGAGTCACTTGACGATGCCATAAACAAGGCAATGGATATGTATTATTCAGAACAGATAGTCCTTGATGCGGAGGATATGAAGGGAGTTGATTTTTCGCCATACAGCAAGAACAGCTCCCTTCTTCATTAAAGGAAAATGGAGGAAAGACACGATGAAAAATGAGCAGACAGCAGTTATTAAGGATATGGAATTTTTATTAAACGAACTTCATAAGGAATGGGAAAGACCGGGAGAGGTAAAATCGTCTGTCAGTATTCCATATGAGAAAGTTGAGGAAATCAGCAGAAAGCTGAATGTGATTGTCTATGAGACACAGCAGTCGGCTGACAGCGACGGACTTGCCTTTAAGCAGAGCATAGCCAAGTCAAAGCAGTGTTATGTGCTTCTCAGGATTATGCGAAAGATTGTAAAAGGAAAGGGCAAATGTGATAGACAGGCGGTTGATGCAGAATTTGTGATTGAGCTTGACGGGGAGGAGTCAAAGCTCTTTAAGGAAATGTTTGCAGAATTACTGAAGTAAAAGGAGGGTGACACATGAGTGTTGATATGAAGGTCAAAGCGATATATGATTCAGAAATCAGCAACATCACCCGTTCTGAAAAGAACTGGAAAGATGTATTAAAAGTTGCTGGTCAGTTATATCGCTATGAATTTGATAATATCGTTATGGTAACAGCTCAGAGATCACCGGAGAAAAGTACCCTTATGGCAGATTATGACACTTGGAAGAAAGTGGGAAGATATGTAAAGCGTGGAGCAAAGGGCTGTGCTATCTTCCCCTCAAGGGCACTTAATCCCCGTATGAGATATATTTTCGATATCAGTGATACAGGCGGAAAGAATGTGAAGCTGACTTGGGATCTGGAGGGGGAAAACCTGAAAAGTTATGCAGACTTTCTGGTATCGGAAGGACAGATGGAGCGGTATAAAAGCGATGACAGGGAATCACTAAAAAATACGCTAAAACAGTTTACAGGAACAAATGTTTGGAATATAATAAAAGAGGAGTTCGGGGATAGAATGTCCGAACTAATGCAGCTATCAGGTAGTGTGATAAAGGAATTCAACGAAAAACGCAAGGGCTTACAGCAGGATAGCGATATGGAGCAGTTAGTATATTCCAGTGTTATGTATGCTGTAGGGACGAGATGTGGATTTGACTTATCTGTGCAAGAACAGGATTTCAGTCAGATTGTAAATATCAAAGATGAGGAGATAGTTTACCGTCTTGGTTCCCTTGTATGCGATGTCTCCTGTAGTGTTCTTAGAGAATTTAGTAGGAATTTACAAACGATTGAGAGCGAAAGGAGAATATCATATGTTAGAAGCAATGACTTACAAGGAAGTGGACGGACTGCTGTATCCGGAGCTGACAATGCCGGACGAGACAGAGGATTTAACGAAGCTGGGCAGATACGGGAGAATGGCAATGAAGTATCTTCTGGAGAACGAACCGGCAAGGTACAAGACACTGATGAGATTCGGGAAGATGTACGAGAAGATGTCGGCAGTAGAGGAGGAAGCAAACCAGCTTTACGATCAGTTGGAGGAACAGTATCTAATGAAGCACAAGCCACAGAATCCGTCATCGACAATGGAGATGTGGAAGATAAGAGAGCAGGCGAAGATGCAGGCAGAGGAAGTAGTGCTCCACCAGATCGTGATGAAGTTTCATTAGAAACACAGGAAGAATTAAATAGAGAGCTTGATGAGATTAACTCATTGGGTGTCAGTAAGGAAGCCGAATATACACAGGCTTCCTTTTTTTTCGACCAAAACGGGCAGGCAAGTTTTGGTGTGAAGCAGCCGGAGGAAACCAGACACAATGAATTTATGCGTCAGTTCGAGGAGGATAAAAAGGCTGCCCTTGCCGGAAAATATAATTACCTTAATCCAAAGAAAGCAGAGAGTGTACCAAGTGAGTATGTAAAAGAGATACTTATGAAAGGAACTGGCTTTGTCGGTGGAAAAGGCAGGGTGTGTGAAATCTATCAGACAGAGATAGACGCAGGAACCAGAGCAAAGCGTATCAAGGCAGAATATGGTCAGGGTGGTGCAAGCTGGCCGCTTGACGGTCTGGGCTTGCACGGGTATGACACATTTCACGGTTCGGGACTTCGTATCCAATGGAAAGATCAAGATGGAGAAGTAGAAGGATATGTTTCGTGGAAGAATGTCGAAAAGGAAATCGGTGTACTTATCCTTACCGGAGAATACCAGTCGGAGACACCTCGTATTGATGAGCTTGCAATGGACGGACTTCGTGAAGATGATGAAGTCATTGACGCAGAGTACCGTGAAGTTGATACGCAGGAGGAAAAATCAGAAATTGATGATTATGCTATTCCTGATGAGCCTGACAGTTATGCTGTAAACAGAAAGGCGGCTGAGTTACGGTATATCAAGCCGATTGATTATGCTGACCGTGTAGCTGCAATGGATGAAGATTTAAGAGATGCCATTGAGATACTTGTGTCAGAATGTAGCTGTTACACACCATTCCGTGCTTTCCTTATGGATGTGGTGCAATCGGATTTTGCATTTATGCCGAATAAGCTGGAACTGATCTGTGAGATAGCGATGGGAAATGTTCAGGGTGAGAGAAAGGCATATTGCAATAATCAGTATGGACTCACAGAATACACTTTAAGCAGTGCAGATGTGAAAGTAAGCTACAAAAACAGAAATGGAGAGAGGGCAGGGGATACCGTATCGTGGCGTGAGGTATATGAAATCTTATCCTATATGGTAAAACAGCCATTTTACTGTGGAGAGGACCAGAAGGCAATCTATCAGACCATAAAAAATAAGATTGACAGGGAAAAGATGAATCCTGTTTACCGCAAGTTCTTTGATATTGAGGACAGTGTGAGAGAAAGCCGTCTTAAAACCAGAGAACGGGCGATTGCATATGGCTTGAATACCAAGATTGACACGGATGGTCGTATAATTTCTGATGAGGATAAGAATGTATCGGCAGATATTTCGCAGAATGATACCGAACCACAGGAGGCTGCCCCTGAAACACCTGCACAGGAAGTATTACCGCCAGCGGAAGGTCTGCGTGGAAAAGAAAAAACACAAGACCAGACAAAACTCAATTTCCATTATAACCTGTGGGAAACAGAAAAGGGCGGTGTAAAGACCAGATACCAGTGGAACATTGATGCAATCTGTACACTAAAGCAGATTGAAGCAGAAAACAGACTTGCAACACAGGAGGAGCAGACGGTTTTATCAAAGTTTGTCGGCTGGGGCGGGTTGTCACAGGCATTTGATGAGAATAATGCAGGGTGGACCAGAGAATATGCAGAACTGAAAGAACTTCTTTCCGATGAGGAATACAGTGCCGCAAGAGCAACCGTAAATAATGCCTTTTATACTTCACCTGAGATTGCAATGTGTATTAACTCAGCACTTGTGCAGTTTGGCTTTAAAGGCGGCAATGTCTTGGAGCCTTCTATGGGTATCGGCAATTTCTTCGGAAGTATGCCAGCACCAATGCAGCAAAGTAAGCTGTATGGAGTGGAGCTGGACAGCATATCAGGAAGGATTGCAAAACAGCTTTACCAGAATGCCAATATCAGTATTACGGGATTTGAAAACACCACATATCCGGATAACTTTTTTGATGTTGTTATGGGAAATGTGCCATTTGGAGATTATAAGATATTCGATCCAAAGTACAACAAGTATAACTTCCGTATTCACGATTATTTTCTGGCAAAAGCACTCGATCAGGCAAGACCGGGCGGCATGGTTGCAGTGATTACCACAAAGGGAACACTGGATAAGAGCAATCCGACTATACGAAAGTATCTGGCTGAGAGGGCAGAACTTGTGGGAGCAATCCGACTTCCGAATACTGCATTTAAGGATAATGCAGGAACTGAGGTGACTGCGGACATTCTTTTTTTACAGAAAAGAGAGCGAAAAATTGATATAGAGCCTGACTGGGTACATCTTGGTGTCACAGGTGATGGCATAGCAGTCAATTCCTATTTTGCAGAGCACCCGGAGATGATGCTTGGTACAATGCAGTATGACACAAGGATGTTCGGACAGGACAGCAGATATACCGTCTGTGTGAATAATGATGAGAACTTCAATCTGTATGAAGCACTCAATAAGGCAATCTGTAACATCAGAGCACAGATGACAGATTTTGAGAGACTGGCAGATAATGAGGAACAGACAGAGGAAGTCATTCCCGCTGATCCGGATGTCAGAAATTATACTTACACATTCTTTGAAGGAAAACTTTATTACAGGGAAAATTCAGAGATGGTAAGGCAGAAAGTATCACCGACAGCAGAGGAGCGTATCAAGAGCTTGATGAAATCAGACAGATAAGAGCAACGAAAAAGCAAGGGAGAATGCCGAACAGAACCACGGAAATCCCGACAGGGATAAAAAGGATACACCCTTTCGATAATTAAGGCTAAGGGGCGGCATATGCTGCCCTGTTTATAAGGAGGAAAAGCAGATGGAAGCAGAAAAGACACTTACTAATGAGGAGATCATAAGAGAACTTCTCGATTTATTAAAAAAGAATACTATGAAAGAACAGGCAAATGATGTATTTGAGATATGCACCTATGTGGATGGTCTGGAAAAAAAGATTGTGTCTATGACAGAAGAACTTACCAGTATGCAGGACCAGATCAAGAAAATGCAGGAAGATACCCTTATCAATAATGCAAAAAAAGCATTAACAGAAGCACAGGAGCGACTCAATGCCAGATGTGAGCAGATAAAGTCACAGGTATCTGAGATAAAAGTACAGGTAAAATCTACTGCCAAGAATATTGTTGATGAAACAAAGGCAAAGGGCAGGGCGGCACTTTACAGGGTGACAGAATTTGTAGGAATTAAGAAAAGACTTCTCAATGTCAGAACAGCGGTAAAAGATATGATTGTATCTACAGACAGGGATATTGCAAGGATAGCACTTCTTGCAAAGGGACTCCGTGAAGCTGGTCAGATCGTAAACAATGCGTTCCATACCTTTGCAGATAAGCCGGAGGTGGATTATTCACAGAAGGAACAGAAACACCCTTTCACAAAGGCGGTGCTTGCCCCTATGAAAGCAGTGAAAAAACTGCTTGTATCAATGGAGCTGCATCTGGATGCCTCGATTGATAAGCTGGATAATCTGGCTATGAATGTGCAGTTTGATAAGGAAAAGCGTATGGAGCAGACAAAGGATAAGGAACAGAAAGCACCGGATACAGAAAGAGAGATCATCTACTCACCGATGGTAGCTGAACCACAGGAGTACAAGTATAATGCAGATGCTTTTGCGGCAAGAAAAACATCGGAGGCAAAGCAGGAAACGGCAGGGAAGGAGCTGCCAAAAGTCAGAGAAGATAAAGCCAGATAAGTTTAGGGGCGTGGGAGTAAAATCCTGCGTCCTTTTTATTTGTTTTAATAGCAGGCAAAAAATGGCGAAAATATAAAAAAATGCAAGAAATGGCGAGTAATTTATCGAGGAATAAGTTATCCTTTGAGTAAGATAGATGGACTGTGGTTATGTATAAAATTTTGCAAGTAACAAATTTTATATGAAAAAACACAGCCTGCAAATAAAAAGTCAAGGCTAAAATGAAAGAACTTTGAAAATTTTATACAGGTTGAAAATTAGACATCAAAACAAGACCACCACACCAGTGCTGGTCTGAAAGGTATAGTAGATAATTAAGATTCTGGAAGAGATGCAAGATATTCTTTCACTCGTCCATAGTAGATGCGTAGAAACTTGTTAGCACCGGCAGTCATATAGACATAATACGGTTTCTTTTGAGCCCGTTTTTTGTCTAAGAACTGATACACAGGATCATCTTGTGGATGTGTTTTGATTAAGACATCCATTACCTGAAATAGTGTTTTCCTGAGGTCAGAAGAACCTCGTTTTGAAGTTGGAACACTTTTCTGTTCATAAGAGCCGGATTCGTTAACACCAGGGTCTACACCGGCAAAAGCAGTAATGGCACCCTTGTGAGTGAAACGGGAAACATCACCAATCTCAGCCATCAGTTGAGGACCGAGTGACGTTCCAACCCCTTTCATTGCCATAACAACGGGATACTCCGGAAGCTTGGATGCAGTTTCGTTCATGAGAGTGCGTAGCGACTCAACAGTAATAGAAGCACTGTTAAGTTGGTCAACTGCCTGCTTGATAATAAGCTTTGTAATGTCATCCTTAGGAAGTACAGGAACAAGCTCCTTTGCTTTTCCATAGATTTCTTCAGATTTTGACTTGCTGAAGTTGTACTTCTTGCGTTTGCACCAGTTTTCATAGTGATCAATAAAAGCGTTTATGGACATTTTACGGACACAGTCTACATGCCAGTATGTAGATGCAAAATCGACCCATTTCTGGCTGCCGTCACTACGTGCAGGACTGTCAAAATAAGTATTAACACCAGGATAGGTTTGGTCAAGGATGCCGATAAGGTTATTCTTCATAGCCGTCTTGTGCTTCATGTAAAAGCCAAACTGACGGTTCATGGTTTTGAGTTGATTGCGTAATTCATCCATAACGCTATACTGTTTCAGATTTTGCCACTTGTCAAGTGCATATCGGGCAATTTTAACAGAGTCAGCTTTATCTGTTTTGACTTTACGAAGGGAATCGTTATCAAAATCCTTGATAAGCTTTGGGTTAATGGCACTAACGAAAAGATTTGCTTCGGAAAGTTGATGGGCAAGGACTTCGTAATAGCGTCCGGTATGCTCCATTACAATTCGGGACTCACCTTCGATAGACTTGATAAGTTTTACAAGCGAATTGATGTCACTGGATGTGTGTTTAATTTCAAAGGGTGTGGAAACAATTTCGCCAAAAGGCCGCATAATAGCAACCATACTTTTACCTTTTGAAACATCGATACCTACTGCGTTCATAAATTTGTCACTCCTTAAGATTATTGCAATGGATAAGTACCAGTTTTACTCATTGCCTATTCAATCTACTGTGGTGTGACACGAATGCACCTGAGGTGATTCAACCTGCATAAAACGAACGCTGCGAATGAGGAGCTGGTTATCAGTCTGTGTTACGGACGCGAAGTCCAAGAAAGGAGAAGATATCCAATTGCTACCTACATTCTAACAGCTTAAGCAACAAGATGGATAATTCCTTACTGGCTGTAAGGGATATTAACCATAAATATATTGTAGTAGAAAGGAGAGGTGAATGTAAGAAATATCTGAAACGTACCGGAAACACCACTACTGTAACCTTTACAAACGTAAAGAAAGGCACCTGGTATGTGACCATACGGGCATGGAACCAAACCTCCAAAGACAAATCCAGAGCTTACAGTCCATACTCCACAATGAAGAAATTCAAGACAAAGAAATAGCTTCTGTTTCTTACAAATATTTCTACTGTAAAGATAATGCAAAACAGCCTTGCGGGCAAACGAAACAGTTGACAGCTGAAAAAACCAATGATAAGATAAATGCACTCAAATTATAACAGAACAGGCTTACAGTCAGAAAAGGATCAGAATTTCGGTTCTGATTATTTTTTGTGTTTTATTCCGTTGACAAGGGAAAGTTCGCACTTGAAAAAGAATAAAACTGGGTTATAATACGAACAAATGTTTGCAATGCAAAAATCATTCCCGGATTACAGTAAGCAATCCGGTTGATAGAAAGAAAGGAAATGTAACAGACATGGCAAAGAAAAACACCTATGATGCAGGGAGCATCTCTGTCCTGGAAGGTCTGGAGGCGGTTCGTAAGCGTCCGGGAATGTACATCGGAAGTGTTTCACGAAAAGGATTAAATCATCTCATTTATGAGATCGTAGATAACGCAGTAGATGAACATCTGGCAGGATACTGCAGTCTGATCCATGTAGTTCTGGAGAAAGATGGTTCCTGTACAGTAACAGACAACGGACGAGGAATCCCGGTAGATATGCATGAGAAAGGAGTATCGGCAGAGAGACTTGTATTTACAACTCTTCATGCAGGCGGTAAATTTGATAATTCTGCCTATAAGACCAGCGGAGGACTTCATGGAGTAGGTTCTTCGGTTGTGAATGCCCTGTCTACATATCTGGACATTAAGATCAGTCGTGACGGATATGTGCATCATGATCACTATGAACGGGGAATTCCGACCATTGAACTTGAGGAAGGGCTGCTGCCGAAGCTGGGTAAGACCAGACAGACCGGAACAAGTATCAATTTCCTCCCTGACCCGGAGATTTTTGAAAAGACAAGATTTTCTGCAACAGAAGTAAAGAGCAGACTTCATGAGACTGCATATCTGAATCCGGAACTGACTATTCGCTTTGAGGATAAAAGAGGTGCAGAGGTCGAGGATATTACCTATCATGAGCCGGATGGTATCATTGGATTTATCAAAGATCTGAACCACAGCGCGGAAGTCCTGCATGATCCGGTTTACCTGAAAGGGGAAGCAGACGGCATTCAGGTAGAGGTGGCATTTCAGTTTACCAATGAATTTCGTGAGAATGTACTGGGCTTCTGTAATAACATTTACAATGCAGAGGGCGGTACTCATCTGACTGGATTTAAGACTACATTTACCACAGTCATGAATACTTATGCGAGAGAGATTGGCGTTCTTAAAGACAAGGATCCGAACTTCACAGGTGCAGATATCCGTAACGGAATGACAGCAGTTGTTTCCATCAAGCATCCGGAACCGCGTTTCGAGGGACAGACCAAGACAAAGCTGGATAATCAGGATGCATCACGCGCAACCGGAAAGGTTGTAGGAGAGCAGATGGTACTCTATTTTGACAGAAATCTGGAGACTCTTAAGACAATCCTTTCCTGCGCGGAGAAAGCTGCCAAAATCCGCAAGACAGAGGAGAGAGCCAAGACCAATCTTCTGACAAAGCAGAAATATTCCTTTGACTCTAACGGAAAACTGGCAAACTGTGAGAAAAAGGATCCGTCCCAGTGTGAGATCTTTATCGTAGAGGGAGATTCTGCGGGAGGTTCTGCAAAGACTGCCCGCAACCGTAATTACCAGGCAATCCTTCCTATCAGAGGTAAGATCCTGAATGTGGAGAAGGCTACTATTGACAAGTGCTTGCCAATGCGGAAATCAAGACCATGATCAATGCATTCGGATGTGGATTCTCCGAAGGATACGGAAATGACTTTGATATTACGAAGCTTCGTTACGACAAGATTGTGATCATGCTGATGCCGATGTGGATGGGGCGCATATTTCCACACTGCTCCTGACTTTATTCTACCGTTTTATGCCGGATCTGATCACTGAGGGACATGTGTATATTGCCATGCCGCCATTATATAAAGTCATGCCTAAGAAGGGGCAGGAGGAATACCTGTACGATGATAAGGCACTGGAGAGATACAGACGTGCCCATAAGCCGGGAAGCTTTACTCTTCAGAGATATAAAGGTCTGGGCGAGATGGATGCGGAGCAGCTCTGGGAGACGACTCTGAATCCGGAAACTAGAATGATGAAGCGGGTGGAGATTGAAGATGCGAGACTTGCATCAAGCGTGACAGAGATTCTGATGGGAAGCGATGTTCCGCCGAGAAAGAAATTTATCTATGAGCATGCACAGGATGCAGAGCTGGACATCTGATTTCGCCGGAGTGTTATGTGGAAATTAAGACAGATACATGGATATGTGTCTGAGATGGAGGAAAGAAATTAAATGGAAACAAAACAGGAGAATGTGATTCCCACCGACTATGCGGAGGTCATGCAGAAATCCTATATAGATTATGCCATGAGTGTTATTATCTCCAGAGCCCTGCCGGATGTGCGTGACGGATTGAAGCCTGTACAGAGAAGAACCCTGTATGATATGTATGAACTGGGTATCCGTTATGACAGACCATACAGAAAATGTGCCCGTATCGTAGGTGATACCATGGGTAAATATCACCCCCATGGTGACAGTTCGATCTACGAAGCACTTGTGGTAATGGCTCAGGATTTTAAGAAAGGCAAAACACTGGTCGACGGACATGGAAACTTCGGTTCCATCGAGGGCGACGGTGCAGCTGCCATGCGATATACAGAAGCCAGACTGGAGAAACTGACACAGGATGTCTTCCTCGAAGATCTGGATAAGAATGTAGTAGATTTTATGCCGAACTTTGACGAGACAGAGAAGGAACCTGTGTACTTCCTGTCAGAATCCCGAATCTGCTTGTAAACGGAGCAGACGGCATTGCAGTCGGCATGGCAACCAGTATTCCGCCTCACAATCTGGGAGAGGTTGTAGATGCGGTAAAGGCATATATGAAGAATAACGACATCAGTGTCAAAGGCTGATGCGCTATCTCAAGGGACCGGACTTTCCGACAGGCGGTCTGGTAGTAAATAAGGATGACCTGCTCAGGATTTATGAGACAGGAACAGGGAAGCTCCGTGTCAGAGGTAAGGTGGAGACAGTGAAGCTCAAAGGCGGCAGACAGCAGCTTGTGATCACGGAGATTCCTTACACAATGATCGGTGCAAATATCGGAAAATTCCTGAATGATATTGCGTCTCTTGTGGAAAACAAGAAGGCAACAGATATCGTGGATATTTCCAACCAGTCTTCCAAAGAGGGAATCCGTATTGTTCTTGACCTGAAGCGTGACGCAGATGTAGAGAATCTTACAAATATGCTCTATAAGAAGACAAAGCTGGAAGATACTTTTGGCGTGAATATGCTGGCAGTTGCGGATGGCAGACCGGAGACTCTGAGTCTGAAGCAGGTGATCGAGCATCACGTAGATTTCGTATTCGATGTCACGACCAGAAAGTACACCACACTTCTGAATAAAGAGCAGGAGAAGAAAGAAATCCAGGAAGGTCTGATCAAGGCATGTGATGTGATCGACCTGATCATCGAGATCCTGCGAGGAAGCAAGAACAGAGAACAGGTAAAGAAATGCCTGGTTGACGGTGTGACAGAAGGAATCAGGTTCAAGGGTAAATCAAGCGAGAAAGCTGCACAGAAACTGCACTTCTCAGAGAAACAGGCAGCTGCGATCCTGGATATGCGTCTGTACAAGCTGATCGGTCTGGAAATCGAGGCACTTCAGGCAGATTATGCAGAAACAATGAAGAACATTGCCATTTATGAAGATATCCTGAATAATTATGATTCCATGGCAGAAGTGATCATGAAAGAACTGGATCAGATCAAGAAAGAATACGGTACGAAACGCCGCACAGTGATCGAGAATGCAGAAGAAGTTGTCTATGAGGAAAAGAAGATGGAAGAAATGGAAGTCACATTCCTTATGGATCGCTTCGGATATATGCGGACCATTGATAAGTCTGCATATGAGAGAAATAAAGAAGCTGCCAATGCAGAGAACAAATATGTGTTTAACTGTATGAATACAGATAAGATCTGTATCTTTACAGATAATGGAAAGATGCACAGTATCAAGGTGGCAGATATTCCGCTGGTTCGTTTCAGGGATAAGGGGACACCGGCAGATAATCTGAGCAATTATGACAGTGCACAGGAACGTATGCTCTATGTACACCACTGGCATCTGTAAAAGAAAATACACTTCTGTTTGTCACTGCTGCATCCATGTGCAAGCTGGTGAGTGGTGCAGAGTTTGATGTGGCGAAGAGAACGATCGTGTCTACGAAACTTGCTGAAGAGGATTCTCTGATTTTTGTGGGTTCTGCGGATGAAATGGAACAGGTGGTATTCCAGAGTGAAGGCGGATATTTCTTAAGATTTCAGAAACAGGATATTTCTGCTATGAAGAAAACATCTATCGGGGTGCGTGGAATGAAACTGGCAGAAGGAGATAAGCTGGATCATGCATATCTTCTGGAAAGCCGCCAGGAATATACCATTACTTACCATGATAAACCCTATATTCTCAACAGGATAAAACTGTCCAAACGGGACAGTAAAGGAATAAAACCACGTATATAAAACCAACAAATCCGCTAAAATCAAGGTTTTTGCAGGAAAAGCCTTGCAATTGCCGGAAATTGGTGTTACAATACATCTAAATTAGAACTTGTTGACAAAGGAGTGGGCGTGAGCCCACTCTTATTTGTTGCATGGAAAGGCAGGTGGGAAAATGAGCAGACGGGAAGAGTATGAAAAGCGCGCAGAGGAACTTCTGGCACCGATCGTAGAACTTAACGGCTTTGAACTGGTTGATGTAGAATATGTAAAGGAAGCAGGAAACTGGTATCTGAGAGGATACATTGACAAACCAGGCGGAATTACAGTAAATGACTGCGAGACAGTCAGCAGAGCTTTCAGTGACAAACTGGATGAGAATGATTTTAATTGAAGACAGTTATATCATGGAGATCAGTTCACCGGGACTGGACAGACCGCTGAAGAAAGAC
>ENA-OQCX01000220-OQCX01000220.1-human-gut-metagenome-genome-assembly--contig:-NODE-220-length-30115-cov-2.410998_pt1 | contig 30115 bp, 36 predicted proteins | sample MGYA00242762_ERZ504587 | MGnify/ENA primary metagenome ERZ504587 (study PRJEB26092, sample SAMD00036337) | human gut metagenome | host: Homo sapiens | study: EMG produced TPA metagenomics assembly of...
TTTGCTAGGCCGATTGCTATTGCCGCTTATTCGTATATGGCTCTGGTACCCGTTATCAATTCCGTTGGTTGTGAAAATCTGGTGTACGAAGAAAGAATTGAGTATTCAATATGAAGGAACAGGAAAAGAAATATCCTTCTTCGGTAGAAATCAAGAATCTTCGTGTGCTGAAGATTGTATTTCCGATTGTAGTGACTACGGTGGTCGCTCTGTTTGTGCCAAGTGCAGTGCCTTTGATTGGTATGTTGATGTTTGGTAACTTGATTAAGGAAATAGGTAGTGATACTTCACGTTTGTTTGATGCAGCTTCAAATAGTATCATGAATGCGGCAACTATCTTCTTGGGGTTGTCAGTCGGTGCGACAATGACTACGGAGGCATTTTTGAATTGGACTACTATCGGTATTGTGATAGGTGGTTTCTTGGCGTTTGCCTTGTCTATTTCCGGTGGTATCTTGTTTGTGAAGTTGGTGAATCTTTTCACTAAGAAGAAGATCAATCCACTGATTGGGGCTACAGGTTTGAGTGCTGTGCCCATGGCCAGCCGTGTGGCTAATGAAATTGCTTTGAAGTATGACCCCAAAAATCATGTGCTTCAATATTGTATGGCAAGTAACATTTCAGGAGTTATCGGTTCTGCCGTGGCTGCCGGTGTGCTGATTTCATTCCTACAATAAAAATCATCGTATTTAAATTGTTCGGGCACGAATTATACGGAAATTACAGGTGTTTTAGACAATACTGTAAGATCTGTATAGTTCGTGTCTTTTATTCTCTTTCTGTATCGTTCTCCTGGCTAAAACAAATAGAATAGGCCCTCTCCTCACGAAGAAAGCCTATCGTTAGATTAATGTTTAATATAAGAGAGAGTTTTATAGTCCTAACAGTTCATTGAACTTCTCTGCTGTCTTGGGATCTGACGGACGGGTCATATTGGCAGAGATGATTTTGCCATCCCGATCCAGCAGGATAAAACGGGGAATGCCGTTGATGAGGTAAGCATCCATAAAGGTCCTGTCTGTTCCCATGTGTAACTGGATCCCTTTCAGTTGATCCTTTGTTACCATGTTCTCCCATGCCTTTTTGTTCTTGTCGCATGACAGGCTGACAAAATGAATATCCTTTCCTGCATATTTCTCTTCCAATTCCTTTAACGCAGGAAGTTCTCCACGGCAAGGGCCACACCAGGTAGCCCACACGTCAATATAGATATATTTCCCTTTCAAATCTGCCAAAGATACTGTTTTCCCATTTATATCCGGATAGGAGAAGCTAGCTGCTGAGGGATTGCCTGATCTTAATTTTTCCCACTTGGTACAAAGTGCGTTGAATTTTTCTATGGACTTTGCATCCTTCACATGTTTGCGGAATAGGACAATCAGCCCGTCTGCTTCATCCAGCCCGTTATTGTCTACAAAGTTATAAACAAATTGGTCAATCAGAAATTCTGCAACCTTTTCATCTTGTATGGTTGCATCTACGTAGTTTACACTTTGTTCTGTAGAATTGGATGCAACTGTTTTTCCTTTATTACTAAAGGCGCTGATAGCATCGGGAAGAAAAGCCTTATATTCTTTTAGAGCTAATAAACCGGCATTGATCGGAGTAATAGCTTCCAGTTTTTCATAATATGCTTTGGAAGGAATATAGTTGTCATCCTTTCCAAAATGAGGATGATACAAAGCGTATTTGGAGAAATAATAATACGTATAGAATTGCAAACGTATTTTTTCCTGTGCAGTGAAATCGGCTGGAAGTTTTGCGGCTTCCAATACTTGGCAATTGGCTGCGTACAGGCTGTCTCCTTTGTGTATGAGGGCGGCCTCTTGCATTTTCATATCGGGCATACCGAGTGATTGGAGCTCTTTGCTTCCCAGATAGGTGTTGATAGCGGCACCTGCTCCTTCAAAGGTTGTGTTTCTCCACATGTTGTCACTGTCGAATGACAAGGTAAGGTCTTGATTGGGATCCAGATAAAGAGTACGGCGTCCGCGTGTGTATTGCATGGTTACATATTGCGGAGTGAATCCTGTGATTTCTATGTTGCCGTTTCCAGCGGCATCAATCGCCACTTCTTTTTGTTCGCCACTTTGGCTGAAAGTCAATCTCACTTTGACCTTCTCATTGGGATTGGTGACCTTAAAAGTGAGCTTTGCAGCTTCTGTAGCGGTAAAGGTACTCAGCGCAAGGCCAAGTACCATGATGGATTTTAGAGTTCTCATCTTATTTTTTTCTTTTAGGTTTCATTTTCAATGCATTCGGGACGCATGTTATAGACTTTTTTTCCGTATGCGGGTTCTGTGCTGAGGCAGGCAGGGATTGGGGCTTGCCGTTCAGTTGCGAAGCACCATTTCCAAGGCGGCTGCATATTCCTGATGGATGAAAGCATCGTCTCTGTCTGTTTGGTTATAAGCAATGTATTGCAGATAGCCTACACATTTGTTGAACCAGAATTCGGGAAGTTCCTCTGCTTTGTATCCCAAACGGGCGATAAATTTCAGTCTACTGATTAACTCTTGCTGATTGACTGTGGTGTCTGCAATCATCGCATCAATCTGGGTAGCTGCCGCTTCATACTTTTGTTCCCGGATATCATTATTGATACGGATCATTTTCAGATTGAAATCTTTTCCTTCATAGTTGCATAAGCTTCAATTTCCGCCAATTCGCCGTATGAAGTTTCTTTTGCCAATTTAGCATCAACAGCTTTTTTGCCGAAACGCTGGCAGAAATCTGCATAATTGTCTGATACTTGCTTCAGGTACGGGTTCATGCCATTGATAGTGTTTACATATACTTCCCATACATCCGGATCAGTCAGTTTGGCACCTCCTTTTATTAATTCATCAAAAGCGGCTTGTACGTTATTGCGTGCATAGACTGAATAGTGATAATTGATGTAATCAATCAAGAATGCACGTTCTCTGTTCCCCTTGGTATATTGCTCTTGCAGGTAAAAAGAGCGTTTGGTAGGAATGTTTGCATCTTTTCCTGTCTGAATAAACTGTTCGGGAGTCTGACGGCTGCTGCTGCGATGAACGATTTCTTCGGTGGCAGGATCTATGAATGCATAGGTGGGATAACTGCGTACACCGTATTTCTTGGCTAATGTAATTCCTTCACCTTCTTCAGCATCAATTTTGAGGTTGATGAAAGTTTGGTTATAGTAGTAACCCACTGTAGGCAATGAGAATACGGTTTGTGCCATATTCAGGCAAGGTCCGCACCATTGTATAGAAATCAATGAATATCAGTTTATTTTCTGCTTTGGCCTTGGCTACGGCTTCTGCCCAAGTAGTGCCGTGCAGGAAATTGATTCCTGCATTCTGGGCATTTAAGTGAATCGCATAGATACATGCGAAAATGAGTAAGATATATTTTTTCATGTCTTTGAATTTAATATGTTAATAACCAGGGTTTTGTTTACATTCCAGATTAGAACTGATTTCTGACGACGGAATGGCATCGATACGGCGGTCTATGATGCGTTGGTAATAATTGTCTCCTTGTGCTTCCGATTTTTCATATTCTTTTTCCAAAGCTTCTCTTAACGTCTTGTTCAAAGCAAGCAGACGGGTGAAATCGGGTTTCTCTGTGTATCCTGCAAAACGGATCATGCAAACCATTCATGCCAGTTCTCGAAAGACAATTCCAGCATCCATTCGTTGAATATGGCGGTTTCCAGTTCTTCGTTATTGGCTGGAAGAATTATTTCGGCTCCTGCTCTTTCGCGTAGTTTACGGATCGGTGCGTAGGCTTCGGATATAGAGGCTCCCGAACGATACAAGGCTTCGGCTTTTATCAGATAAAGTTCAGAAACACGGCTGAAGATGACAGGCATGTCATTGGCATCATTCAGCAGCTTCTTTACCGATTTCAGGTTGTAGGCTACCGCAGAACTGCGGCTGTCCATCAGACTGTCTACTTTAGAGAAGATGGCATCGGCGCGAGGATCATCCCCCACCAGTTCCACATACTCATTGGTGGGCCCCCAGTAACCTTGTTTTTTCGTGGGGCTGTTACCGTAACATTGCTGACGGGTTGAAGTGTTGGTGGCATCTTTTTGGTCGAATACACGAGCGAATAGAATCTCTTTGGTTGTTGAAAACTTATCAAAAACGTCACCATAGTTTGCTTCCGGCAATGGAGAATTTGTATCAATTGCATCATTAACTGCTGCTACCGCTTCTGTGTATTTTCCTGCATACAGCAATACTCTTGCCTTTAATGCCTTGGCTGCTTCTTTAGAAGCTTGTGAAAGCTTTTTCCAATCAGGAGCTTTTTCAATAGCTATTTCCAGTTGATCCAGAATATATTGATAAGAATCGGCTACGGAGCTACGCGCCTTTAAAGCATTGGATACGGATGGAGCTTCATTACGCATGACAACTCCGTATTCACTATTCATATCCCAAAATTCGCAGTAACGAACCAGGATATTGAAGTAGGCCAAAGCGCGTAAATAGCTATTTCACCTAACACTTCGGCTCTACGGTTTCCGGAGAACTCTCCGTCACTCATGCGGTTACAGGCTGTTTCCAGGAAGTTGGCGTTTTTGATTACAGCGTAATCTGCATCCCATTCCGTTGCATCACTGAATGATAGGGTAGGCAACATTCGTTCGGAGTAGTAAACGGCATTACCGGCGCTGACAATTTCTTGACGCCACATGGTCCCGGCTTTGAAGGAACCACTTACTGTAGGAAATATGACATTGAATCCATTTCCAGGCAAGGAGTAATAGATTCCGTTTAAGGCTAACTCTACAGCAGCGGGTGTTGTGATGGCACCGTCTAAATCTGCTTCGAATTCGGGCTTTTGGTCCAAGACATCTACCAACTGGCACGAGGAAACGCCCATTGTAAGTAAAGCTAAGAATATATATTTTTTCATTCGATTATACATTTAAATGATTATAAGTTAATTTTTAAACCAGCCGAGAAAGAGCGGAAACCCGGATAAGTGGAGGTTTCATAGTTACCGCCATAGTTGCTGTTACTGTTTACGGTAGCAGGGTCTGTTCCCGGATAAGAGGTGAGCGTGAACAAATTGGTAGCCGAGACAAATAGTTGTCCTTTTATCACTTTGTTTAAAGGTAAATTATAAGTCAGACGCACTTCCTGCAAACGGAAGAAGGAGGCATTAAACAATTCATGATCGGTTAGTCTAGGTACACCGTCACCTATATACAAGGCCGGGTATTTGGCATTTTTGTTGGTGTCAGACCATCTGTCATTCAATCCATAGTCAATCAAACCGGTTAATTGTCCGGGTAGATTCTGCAATGTTTTGTTATAAATCTTCAAACCACCGATCTGACTATCCGAAGTTGGCGAACAGGCTGAATTGTTTATAAGATAAATTGCAGTCAGACCGCCGAACAGATCCGGATCAGGATTACCGATAATAACACGGTCATTGTAGTTGATGATTCCATCTCCATTTAAATCCTTAATTTCCAAATGTCCCGGTTTTAATGAGTTACCATCGTAATAACTTTGTCCCTTTGATTTAGCATAGGCATTCAATTCATCTATTCTGGCTTGATCTTGTATGATCCCGGCATATTCATAACCATGGAAAGCTCCCATTGGATAGCCTACAGCCAATACTTGGTCGGCATAGCTGCCTTGAACTACTACATCCATAGCTGATTGTGCTCTACCTTCTTCAACCAGTTTGGTGACTTTATTCTTGTTATGTGACATATTCAAGGTCAGGTCCAAGTTCCAGTCTTTAGTAGATAATACACGGCCTACCAGGTTTATTTCAATACCGCGGTTGGTCAATGCTCCGATATTACGGTTCATCTGCATAGAGCCACCGGTTGCACTGGGCGGGAAATCAAATGACCAGATCAAGTCTTTGGTATCTTTGATATAGCCGGAGATAGAACCGGTCAGTCGGTAATCGAACAATGCGAAATCAAGACCTAAATCATATTGGGTCGATTTTTCCCAACGGATGTCGCGGTTTACCCACTTGTTTATGTATAATGGCTGACAGATTATTATAACTGGTTGCTTCGTATAAATCACGATTAGAGAAGCTGGTTAAGTTTTGGGTACCGGTAGTACCTACGCTGGCACGTAATTTCAAATCATTAATGAATGTCAGGTTTTTCATGAATTTTTTCCTGAGAGATACGCCATGCAATGGCTCCTGAAGGGAAGAAACCATAACGGTTGTTCGAACCAAACATGGATGAACCATCATAACGTCCTGTAAAAGTGAACAGGTAGCGCTCCATTAATTTATAATTGATACGGGCAAATGAAGAGAACAGACCACTTGCATTATATCCGTTACTCCAAGATGAGATGCTTGCGGCACTTCCTAAATTGGTGTAAATATCATTATCCGGATAAGTCTGGCCATTCATTCTTGTACTACGGCTTATACCACGTTCAAAGGAGATACCGGCTACGGCATCCAAAACATGATTCTTGTTGAACTCATAGTTATAATTCAATGTATTGTCGAATACGGTTTTTGAATATTTATAATGATATTCTGACCCACTGGCTTCATTTCTAGTACTTAGAAAACTTGGACTGAATGAATTGTTTTCAGTAAATTGTAAATTACCCGATAAACTGGAACGGAACCGGAATCCTTTCCAAATATCAACTTCTCCGTATACGGTTCCCATGATGCGGTAAATATTATCATGGTTTTTCTTATAGGTGTTGGCCACCGGGTTGGCTTGACCTGTGGACATATCAAATTCCCCGTTATCATTATATATAGGCATATCAGGACGATAACCTTGTGCGCTGAACAGTGAAGTTCCTGCATTATCCTGATCTGTATAACTCATATTAGCATTGATACCAAAACGGAGGATAGGCAATACATTCATTTCTGTAGACACGCGTGCATTATATCGGCTTAAGTCACCTCCTTTAACCATACCTTGCTGATCGAATATGGATAATGAAATAAGATATTTGGAAACTTTGCTACCTCCACTTACTGTCAAGTCGGCATTGTGGCGGATAGCTGTTTGTTTCACTTCGTCAAACCAATTGGTGTTGGCACTGCCTAATGCGGTGGAATTAGGCTCAAGAATTTCTAGTGCATATTGGTTGGACGGATCATACACCAAGGTTTCTTTAGCAAAGCGGCGTACCGTTTCGCGCCATTCATCACCATACAGGATACGGAAGTTCTTAATTTGAACATCAGTGGTTACATTATAGTTGAAGTTGACGGTAGGTTTGGAACCCTCCACCCCTTTCTTGGTGGTAACGATAACCACACCGTTTGCAGCACGAGAACCATAGATAGCAGCTGCAGAAGCATCTTTCAATACGTCCATAGATTGGATATCATTCGGAGAAATGGCATCCAGCATGCTGGGATCTTCTACAGGAACTCCATCGATAACATACAAGGGTTCATTAGAACCGGTTAATGACGTAGCACCACGCACACGTACACGGACTGTCTCACCCGGAACACCGGTATTCTGTGACACCTGTACACCTGCTGCCAGGTTTTGAAGCATAGAAGTTACATTAGGAGTATTCAATTGGCTCAACTGCTTTAGGCCTACTGAAGCTACAGAGCCGGTCAAATCCTTTACAGAAGAAGTACCATAACCTACTACGACTACTTCGTCCAGATTGGTCACCTCGCTTTCCATTTTTACATTGAAAACGTGTCTGTTGCCAATTTTTTCCTTAACTGTCTGCATACCGATAAAGCTGATCATCAGTCGTCGTTTTTAGTGTTTTCAGGATAAGACAGCATGAATTGTCCATCCATATTGGCTACTGTACCGAACGTGGTGCCTTGGATAACAATAGAGCTCCGATGACCGGTTCGCCCATATCATCTTTGATCACTCCGGTAATTGTTCTGCGCTTGGCATTTCTGTCAATCGGTAATATGAGTACATAATTGTTCTCTACTAATTCATAGCGCATACCTGCCTGGCTACAAATCACGGAAAGTGCTTGTTCCAGAGGTTCTTTGTTTAATGTAAGTTTCAAAGGTACATTGTTCAATGTTGCATCTTCGTACATGATATGAATGCCTGTTTGCTTTTTAACCATGTTAAGAGCCTCTTTTACACTGATGTTTTCACTTTTGATAGTGACAGTCTTGTCGGCTAGTACGTTTGCAAACATTGCGTTGAATGTGCAGAATATGCACATTAACATTACTAATAGCCTCATTTTTGGAGGTTTAGCTACTAAACGATTCCAAAGTTCGTCTTCTTTCATAAAACTCAAATAACTCATTTAATTTAGAATATTCCTGTTATACAGGGTTTGATTATTGTTTTTTTACAAATATAGTTTCTCCTTTTCTCTCAAACTTGACATCGGATACGCGATGAATAATATCTAATGCAAAATCCAAAGGCTTGTTACGGAAAATGATTCCGGTAAACTTCATGGTTTCCAATTCCTTGGATGCTATTTGAATATCTACATTATAGCATCGTGACAGTCGGGCTGTCAGCAAAGGGAATGGCATTGCGTCAAATTCCATAGCACCATCTGTCCATGAAGTATAGAATTCTGTATCTACTTTGCTAACTTTTGATTGTGCAGAAGAGTAATGTTCACCTGGCAGCAGGTAGTATTCACCTGAAGGAGCAGTTACTTTTAGTTTACCTTCAATCAGAGTCACAGATAATTCTTCATCGGGATAAGCCGAGATATTGAAAGTTGTTCCTAATACATAAATAGCATGGTCGTGTGCTTTTATTATGAAAGGACGGGCTGCATCGTGGGTTACCTCAAACATAGCCTCTCCTTCTAAGGTGATTTCACGGGTATCTCCAAACTGAACCGGAAAATCGATATGGGAGTCCGCATTCATTTTACTTTTGTACCATCAGCCAATACTATTGCATATTCCGAACCTTTTGGCACTATGATCTTATTTTGTAATAGTTCGGTATCCAGTTCTGTTTTATGGGGGTAATTCACTTTCTTGAGGGAATTATGATTTCTCCATTGTTAATATAACTTCCGTTGATTTCCCGTTGGTTTTCATAGAGGGGAATTACAGATTGGTTTGCTTGTACCCAGGTGGCTTTAGGAGTTGGGTGTTCTGGGGAAGAGATGATTGCTCGCTTTGGGTAATGGCAGGCGTCAGATTCCGGTTATTAAAATATAAAATGGAAGCAATCCCTATGATAACAGCTATCGCAGCGGCAGATGAATAAATCGCAACCCGATAGCGGATAGAGTGGGGCTGCTTGCAACGTTTTTTGAATAGCTTCCCATGAAGCTTCTTTATCAAACTGTTGTAATAAGTTAAGTTGGTTATTGACATGGCGGAGTGAAAGTAACTTCACAAAAATTTCTTTATGTGAAGCGTCTTCTTCAATCCATTGTTTTAATTCTTTAAATTCCTGTTCATTGAGTTGGTGGGACAGGTATTTTTGAATTAAGGTTTCTGTTTTACTCTTTTGCATAATTGTTGTACTGTTTAACACTAAGTATCACAAATACGCAAAACGGGTGACAAAAATCTGAAGAAAATTATAAATTAAATAAGATTAGGATTTCTATCATATTGAAACGACGCAACATTTTTAATGCGCGTGATAAATGAGTTTTTACTGTATTTACGGAAATATGGAGTTCTTCGGCTACTTCTTTGTACTTTTTGTCTTCCAGAACAATCTTGACTAAAACATTGTATTCCTGTTCCGGCAGTTTTTTTAATTCGGCCAGCAACTGGCTTCTTTTTTGCAACAGTTCTTCTTCATCATAAAAGTCATCGATGGGAGAATAAGATTCTTCCTCCAGCTCGTCTAAGGAGAAATAGCGTTCCCGTTGTACTTTGGTCAGTGAGGAAAAACGGACGGCATTGAACAACCAAGCATGTAGGTTGGAGGAAATGGCAGTATGCGAGTTCTTGTCCCAGAAACTGACAAATAGATTCTGCACGATATCTTCTGAAGTTTCCGTAGAGCCTGTGAACTGTACAGAGTAAAGGCATAAGAAGGTAATAAGTATCATAAAGCAGACGAAAGGCTTCTTCTTTGTTTTCAGTAAAGAGGGCTAATATCCTTTCGTCTACTTCATCATATTTATTGTATTTTCTTGCATTATTGTCCATAGATGCCTTTTATGGCACAAAATTAGGAATTTAACCGGCAAAATGTGCGATTTACATCAAATAAAAATGCAAAAAGTACAATGTATATAGAATATCTTCTTTATTTTTCAATTCTGAACCAGTCAGCGTCCGTCCATCCTCCGTCATTGGTTACAATAGCGGGGCGCGTACAGAAGATACCTACCTTGGCTCCTATCCATTTACCTTCTTTTACTTGGAAAGTTTCTCCTAATGGCTGGAATTTCTTGCCGTCCGTACTGTAACTGAGGTTACATTTCACTAACAGGTCGTGACCGCCTTCACTGGCTTTAATCTTGTCTCCTTTTGCGGAAAATTTAGCGCGAAGATAGATTGTGCCGTCTTTTAAGGGAACGGAAGCATTTACTTTTTCAGTACCCCCTCGATCGGCTTTCAGGCATTCCACTTGTGACAGGACGAGTCCGTTGTCTGTGTTTTCAACAACTAATCCGGCATAATCCATTCCCATTACAACCAGTCCCGTACGTTCACCTTTATATTTTTCTGTCGGCTTGAAAGTAAGCTTGGTGGTGGCAGTGAAATTGGGAGCCGGAGTCTTTTGTAGCATCAGATTAGAAACATCCCATAAACTCTTATAATCTTCGGGAACCGGGTAGGAGTATAGACGTACAAATCCTTCTCCTCCGTTGAAATAAGCCCATTTTTCATTGATGTTAGCCTGCCATTGCCATTGAGGAGACAATGTATAACCATCAAACTCGTCACTTTCCTGCGGAGTACAAATAGGATAGTTCTTACCTACATTAGGCTTTTTATAAGTCAGAACAGGTTCGCCACAGCCGTCTCCGTCTTTATCAATACCTATGACGGGCCAATCATCAACCCATTTCATAGGTTGCAGGTGAACCAGGCGTCCGTAAGCACCTACGTCCTGGAAGTGCATGAACCAGTCTTCTCCCGTAGGGTGTCCACCCAGCTCCCTGATGAGGTCCGTTGACGGGAGAGTTGCCTTGCGCTAATACTGTTTTCCATTCGTATGGACCGTATACGTTTTTTGAGCGAAGTACGACTTGCCATCCTGTAGGAACGCCGCCTGCCGGATGGAAGATGTAATAGTATCCATTACGTTTATAGAATTTGGGCCTTCACAAGTCTGATGTGCTTCATGACCATCGAAAATGATACGGGATTGTGTGATAGCTTTACTTGCATCAGCACTTAGCTCACAAATTGTAATTACACTTTTCAGTCCGGCCCGGCTTCCTGCATAAGCGTGAACCAGATATACACGACCGTCATCATCCATAATGGAGTCGTGTCGATGATGCCCTTTCCGGCTTTCACCAAACTGGCTCGCTCCAGGGACCTTTCGGATCTTTGGCTTTCACCATGAATGCTCCTTGGTCCGGGTCACCCCAGAATATATAGAATTCACCGTTATGGTGGCGGATACTGGGTGCCCATACACGGTTGCCATGTTCAGGACGGACATCGGTAACAGGGGGCAGTGCGTAGGGTACAGCCGCACCTATGATAGTCCAGTTGACAAGGTCTTTGGAGTGTAATATTTGTAAACCGGGCAGACAGTTGAAACTGGATGAGGTCAAATAATAATCGTCTCCTACACGGCAACGTCCGGATCGGAGTAATCCGCATACAGGACTGGATTTTTGTAGGTCCCATTGCCTTGGTCGGCCACCCAGGCTTGGGATACATAATTCTGTGCGGGAGCAGATAAAAAAACAGCCTCCTAGCAGACAGAGAGTGATTAGTCGTTTCATGGTTTTAGATTTTTTATTTAATCGTAATTTTGCAAGGATGTTCCAATTCTTTTCTCCATTGGGGAAGATAATTGAACCAGTCTTTCATATCTTTAAATCCGAAACTTTCTTTTTTTGAGGTGAAAGTAACGTAATAGTGGAAATGCTGTTGCCCCGGTGCTTGTAAGGTATATAAGTAGTTTGATCCGTCTTGTACTTCTTTACCGATATATTTAGGAATGAAAGTTCCCATACCTGTTGTTTCCTTCACATAACCTATGGTGTCTGTGACAGGCCAGTCGGTTCCCCAGCTTCCAGTCAGTCCTTTATGGTCGCTCATGTGACCTCCTTCTTTCAGAATCTGTACACCTGCTGCAAAGACTTCCTGTTTAAGCGGACGGTCAAACAGGACATCTACCTTCATGTCCCGATGACCGCCATAGATGGTATATCGATTGATCATGTTCAAATCGTTTCCTTGATATTCCCAACCGATGACTTCTGCTTCGACGATGGCACGTACAGGACCGGAGGCTAGTACACGTTCCGTGCGGTTTACTACTGGTTTTATGTGGGTCGCCTCAGTACCATTCCAACCTTTTAATGCACCTACACCACCACTATTGTAAACACGTAGCGCATCATCTCCGTAGCCGTTGGCACGTTGCGCTTTGGTAGGGTAGAAACAAGTCTCTTTTATTTCCAGTCTTTTATTTACTTTGCTATATGGATCTACCGTCTGTTTTTCGTTGAAATAGATACGATAGGCAACTAATTCACTCTCTATAGCCGGTCCGTGATGGTAAACAAAACTATATACATTCTCGGTTCCTGCCGCTGAAAATCCCGTAATATTGGCGAATTTGTTGTTATGTCCGTAAGCTTTCATTTGGGCATAAGTACGTGCCGGATAGTTTTTTTCACTTTTTTCTGAAGAGAGAATTATACGGAAACTTTTGTTGCTTTTGGCTGGCATATCGATGAGGAAAGCCAGTTCGTCAGCACGTGCGTCACCGTTCAGATCGTCCAGTTGGGACGGAATTTCTTTATTACCTTCCCATACAGTGGCGGATTTGATGTTGAAACCTGCTTTCAGGTTATTTAAATCTATCACTATCGGTTCGTCGGTCTTATTTTGAGTCCATTCATTGCTGACTTCTACGGTCAGTGTCTTTTCGCCTTTTTGTGCAAAAGAGTTGGTAAAGCATCCTGCTAATAATGTGAGGACAATAATTGAGCGCTTTTTCATAATGATGTATAGTTTATTATTTTAAGCACGGATCATACGGATTACACAGTGTTAGTATGAAAACCGTGTTTATCCGTGCAATCCGTGCTTTACTATTTTTATAAATTAAGTGGAGAAATGCACTAATGGGTGTAAGAATTAGAAGTTGAGTTCTTCTCCTTGTGCCCCGATTTCAGCATGATTCTTTCCGTCTATCGTTACATTGGAAACATTTTGCATCTTCAAGTTCTTTCCACTTTTTAATAACTCTATTTTGATATTTTTCATATTAACTTCGTCGGCTTCGCTTAATACTACACCTTCTTTAGCATTAGATACGATGATATTCTCCATATTGATATTCTTGATTCTCATCTCAGGCAAGCCATTGAAGAACACAGCCCTGCCTGCTCCGTTACAGGTTACATCTTTGATAAAGATATTACGGAAAATCGGAGTTTCTTCTGTTACAGGAGGATGGTTAGTTTCTGCTTTCTTTTCATCCTGATTAGGATCTTCACCACGACCTTTTCCACCATAGTATAAATTGAATATTAATGCTTCGTTCGGAATATTAATCATGTTGATATTGCTGATGTAGATATTCTCTACCAATCCGCCACGCCCACGATTACTTTTAAAGCGTAAGCCAACATCTGTACCCATGAAAGTACAATTGTCTACATATATGTTGTTTACACCTCCTGACATCTCACTACCTACAACAAAACCTCCATGTCCATGTAATACGGTGTTGTTCATAACGATAACATTTTGACAAGGTTCACCGCGTTTGCGCCCTTGTTCGTCCTTTCCTGACTTTATACAGATACCATCATCTCCTGCATCAAATGAGTTGTTTATAATCAATGCTTTATTACATGATTCCAAATCAAGAGCATCTCCGTTTTGTGAGTACCAAGGATTAGAAACAGTAACTTTATTAATTGTAATATTTTCACATGATAGCGGATGTAAGCACCAACTGGGTGAATTTTTGAATGTCTCTCCTTCCAGCAATACCTTATTACATTTGATGAAACTTAGCAATACAGGACGTAACCAGTCGCGCATGTAGTCCCAGTCAGAATCGGTAAGTTCTCCACGAGGTACGTTGAAGTTGTCTTTTGACAGGATAGCACCTTTCAATGCACCTTCACTAGGATACCAGATTCTTCCGTCGGCATCTACCACACCACCGGAGGCGACCAATTTTTTCCATTGGCCTTCAGTCAGTTTATCTTTCTTGGTCGGACGCCATGTGTCTCCATTACCATCAAATACTCCGTGGCCTGTAATCGCTATATTTTCAGCATTACGTGCTGAAATAGGAGACTGGCAACGACGGGTTTCCAAACCTTCAAAAGAAGTGTTTATAATGGGATATAGTGAATGGTCTGCACTGAATAATACTAACGCATTCTTTTCTGTATATAGATTCACATTGCTCAATAGTTCGATGGGACCGGTTAGCCACAAGCCTTCAGGAATAATGACTTTGCCACCTCCTTTGGCATTAACCTGTTGGATTGCATCATTAATAGCCTTTGTGTTTAAAGTAATACCGTCTGGCTTGGCACCGAAATCTATGATGTTTACCGAATAGTCTGGGAAAGTAGGTTGTTCAACTTTATCCATCTTGAAAGGGAGGCTTGTATAGATGGCGGGATCTATAATATCTTCTACAATAGTCGTAGACGGACAATTATTACATCCGGTCAAAAAAGGAATTAAACATGTGGCAGGAAGTAATAGAATCTTCTTTATTAAAGTAGTCATTGGTATTATATATGTTTAAGATTAATAATTATCTAGTTGATTGTTGCTTTAAGAAGTCTTTATCACTCTCCCGTAAAAGACCCTCACGGGCTATTTACGGGAGCAGCAATAATGTTTCATGTTAACCTAATTCTAACCTTAAATAAATATTATGAAAAAACCTCTTAATTCAATGGCAAATATAGCTGAAAGAATTGTCCTTTATGTGCACTATTTGATAGAATAAGTGGATTTTTTGTTAAATTCTCATTTAGCTGAAACCTTAAATGGTAAAAATTAGTTTTATAATTGCATTATTTCTTCATTTGTGTGCAAAAAAAGCTATGATTAATTTATTTGTTTGTATCTTTGCAAACTAATTTAACAATAAAGAAGGTATGAGTTACAATTTGTTGAAAGGAAAAAGAGGTATTATTTTTGGTGCATTGAACGAACAGTCTATCGCATGGAAAGTTGCTGAAAAGGCTGTAGAAGAAGGTGCGTCCATTACATTGTCCAATACTCCGGTAGCTGTCCGTATGGGAGAAGTTTCTGCTTTAGCTGAGAAACTGAATTGTGAGGTAATTCCGGCAGATGCAACCAGCGTAGAAGATTTGGAGAATGTTTTCAAACGTTCGATGGAAATATTAGGTGGAAAAATAGATTTCGTTCTGCATTCTATCGGTATGTCTCCTAACGTTCGTAAGAAACGTACTTATGATGACCTCGATTATGATATGTTGAGCAAGACTCTGGATATATCTGCCGTTTCGTTCCACAAATGATTCAAGCTGCTAAAAGCTGGATGCTATTGCGGAGTATGGTTCAATTTTGGCTTTGAGTTATGTTGCTGCACAACGTACATTCTATGGATATAATGATATGGCGGATGCAAAAGCATTGCTTGAATCTATCGCACGCAGTTTTGGTTACATTTATGGTCGTGAACATCATGTGCGTGTGAATACCATATCTCAGTCACCGACCATGACTACTGCCGGTTCAGGTGTGAAAGGTATGGATAAGCTGTTTGACTTTGCTAACCGTATGTCACCATTAGGCAATGCTTCGGCAGACGAATGTGCAGATTACTGCATTGTAATGTTCTCTGACCTGACTCGTAAAGTGACTATGCAGAATTTATATCATGATGGAGGTTTCTCCAGTGTAGGTATGAGTTTGCGTGCTATGGCAACTTATGAAAAAGGTCTGGATGAATATAAAGACGAAAACGGAAACATCATTTACGGATAAGAAATAGATGATGCGCAAAATTATATTCATATTAGTAGTATGTCTTGTTGCTCTTTCCTCCTGTCAGTGGGATGGGAAGAGTGGCAATACTGCTGATGTGGATGTAAGAGTTGCCCGTTATGATCGTTTGCAGTATGAGTATGTCACGATGAATAGTTTCTCGGCACTGCAAAAAATGAATACGGACTATCCTCAGGTTACCAAGCTGTTGATAGAAGATGTATTGGCGATAGGTGAGGTGGATGACATGAAGATTAACGACCGGATGTTGGAATATTATTCGGATTCTACTTTATTGACTTTGATGCACGATGCCGAAGAGAAATTTAAGGATCTTGGTTGGGTTGAGGAAAAACTGACCAAAGGTTTTAAACGTTTGAAAAAAGAGGTTCCTACATTGTTCGTTCCTCATTTTTATGCTCAAATAGCTGCTCTGAATCAGTCTGTTGTAGTTGGGGATAGTATTTTGGGTTTTAGTATTGATAAGTATATGGGAGCAGATTATCCTTTATATAAACGCTTCTATTATGACTATCAATGTCGCAGTATGGAGCCTGATCGTATTGTTCCGGATTGTTTTACCTTTTATTTGCTGAGTCAGTATCCTTTGCCATGGCAGCCTGGTCGTACTTTATTAGATATGATTATGCATCGTGGAAAGATAAATTGGATAGTGGCTCATATTTTAGGGTATGAATCTTTTGAGAAAGAGATGGGATATAGTGAGGATGAGGCTGAGTGGTGCAGGAAGAATAAAACAAGTCTGTGGAAGACAATGGTTGAAAATGGTCATTTATATGCTACCGATCCCCTTGTTGTACGTACTTATATACGCAAGGATCCCTTTATTTCTATTATGGGTGAGAAAACTCCTGCAAGTATTGGAGTATGGATGGGGATTTTGCTGATTGATGAATATATGAAAAAGCATCCTGATATGACAATAAAGGATTTGTTGGCTAAGACGGATTATCATCAGATGTTGGCTGAAACAGATTTCAAACCTTGATATTTTGATTGATTAGTAGTATGATGGAAGTTGCTTTGTATCTATTGCCTGTCACATTAGGCGAAACTCCTGTGGAAAATGTGTTGCCTGTGTATAATAAAGAGGTCATTCTCGGCATCAAACATTTTATTGTAGAAGATGTACGCTCGGCACGTCGCTTTTTGAAAAAGGTAGATCGCGGGATTGACATAGATGCATTGACTTTTTATCCATTGAACAAACATACTTCTCCTGAAGATATTTCCGGTTATCTGAAACCTTTGTTGGCCGGACAGTCCATGGGAGTTATTTCTGAAGCCGGTTGTCCGGCTGTTGCTGATCCTGGAGCGGACGTGGTTGCTATTGCTCAGCGTAAGAATCTTAAAGTGGTGCCTTTGGTAGGACCTTCCTCTATTATTATGTCTGTTATGGGATCGGGTTTTAATGGACAGAGTTTTGCTTTTCATGGTTATTTGCCTATTGAGCCTGGTGAGCGTGCGAAACGTATTAAGGTATTGGAGCAGCGTGTTTATGCAGAAGATCAGACGCAGCTTTTTATTGAAACTCCTTATCGTAATAATAAGATGGCGGAAGATATTCTTAAGAATTGCCGTCCGCAAACCAAACTTGTATTGCTGCCAATATTACGTGTGAAGGAGAATATATAAAGACTAAGACAATAAAGGAGTGGCAGGGGAAATTGCCGGATTTATCGAAGATTCCCTGTATTTTCTTGATTTATAAGTAATGCGATAACAGATATTCATTTAAATTCCTCCCACATCTGTGTCACTATGTTCAGATGATCTATTTCTTCTTTTAGAAAAGAACTATATTGGGCAGAATTCATTTCTATTTCTTCGGGAGTTACAAATTTTCCTCCGGTAAAATGTATCTGTTCTTCATCGTTTAAAGGAAGAATATATAGCATGATGGTTTTTTTAACTCCATTGGTTTCTTTTACCAAATGTTTCAAACTGAAGCGTGGTTCCGGTTGTCCGGTAATATGGTTGCTATATTTATTTTCTACTTCTTTGGCATATTTATCCGTATCTGTCTTGCAGGCATAAATGTAGTCTTCCATAGGTATGTCCAACTTGCCGGGTTCTTCACCTTGATAACTGCGGGGAGCAACATAGATCTTTCCATTGCAAATAGGGGCGATAACGTAAAAAAGGCATTTTTTTTTATAGGTTAAAACTTGATTGTTTTCACAAAAGCATTGATTGACAATAATGCAAATGACATATATCAAAGGAGGGATGATGTGGTCATAGCGTAAAGGGTATTATAAGATAGTGGACTGAAAAATAAATAAATTATGCAGGAAGCAAACAGGTGAATGCCGGATAAAACAGCTATAACCTGTGTGGCCCAACAGTTCAGAATAGATATCTTATAATGAAAGTAGGAGAATAGTTTTGTATAAAAATTGGGGACCATGAGATAGAGTAGTGAAAAACAGAGTATCAGTATTTCTAGCGTAATGGGAACTGTTCGGTCCGGAATAAGCATATCTCCGCTTATGCCTTTTATGATGGATGCAATGATTAATGCCAAAGTTCCATGTAGTAATACTAGATTTGGCTGATAAACAGGAGGTTTGACAAGTCTGTATAGGATATAAATAATGCTAGCCAAACTACAGACATACAAAACAACTGCATCTTGAAAGAAAATGCAGAAAATCATGCATACAATGGCTGGTATTAACCCTGTGGACATGATTAAATTCTTGTATTCCAGTAACGATTTCATTCTCTCTATCTCTATTTATATCTTTATAACAAAAAAGATATAAAGTTGGTTTACTCGTTACCCTTTAAATTTTATATGTTTTTCTGCATGATAGGAGGAACGTACCAAAGGTGCGCTTTCCACTTCTCGGAATCCTTTCTTTAATCCAATTGTTCTATACTGTTTAAATTGATCGGGAGTAATATATTCCGCTACCGGATAATGGCGGTGGGTAGGTTGTAGATATTGGCCAATAGTAAGTATCTTGCAGCCTTGTGCCAATAAATCGTCCATGACTTCTTCTACTTCTTCCGGGCGTTCTCCCAAACCTACCATAATACCGGATTTAGCTGTAATACCATTATTGGCTATTTGTTTGATGACCTTTAAACTGGTTGCATAGTTGGCTGCGCTTCGTACCAGGGGACTGATGCGGCGTACGGTTTCCATATTGTGTGAGATGATGTCTGGTTTGGCGTCAATGACTAGCTGAATCAGTTCGCTCTTTCCTTGAAAATCAGGGATTAAACTTCGGTTGTGGTTTCCGGATTCAAGCGCTTGATTTCTGAAATCGTTTTAGCCCAATGGGCAGCACCCAAATCATCTAGATCATCACGGTCTACAGAGGTAATAACGGCATGAGATAATTTCATGAGTTGAATGGACTCTGCTACATGGTGGGTTCTTCAGGGTCTAACGGAAGAGGCCGTCCGGTCTGTGTGTTGCAAAATTTGCAGGAACGGGTACAAATTTCGCCACCTATCATAAAAGTGGCAGTACCTTTTCCCCAGCATTCTCCCATATTGGGACATCGTCCGCTACTGCAAATGGTATGTAGTTTGTGGGAATCTACAATATGTTTGGTTTCGGTATATCGAGCATTTGCCCCTATGTTTATCTTAAGCCAGTCTGGTTTTTTAACGTGATTCATGATGATATTAGATTTATAATTCACCACAGATTATACCAATGCAAATTGTTTTCATTCGGTTTTTATGTAAAATTGTATAATCTGTGGTGAATGGTTTTTTATTTTAAATTATCAATAAAGAAATTGGCTACGCGAGTCAGTAAATGTTTAGTTGTGTTGCCTCCACTGATTCCATGGTTGCGGTTGGTATAGATTTGCATGTCAAATTGCTTGTCGGCCTGTACCAATGCTTCACTGTATTCTGCGTTGTTACGTAAGTGTACATTATCATCTGCTGTGCCGTGGATCAGCAACAATTCACCGTTCAGTTTGTTGGCACGGTTAATAGCAGATGCAGCATTGTAACCTTCCATGTTTTCTTTGGGGGTACGCATGAAGCGCTCTGTATATACCGAATCGTAGAAACGCCAGTCTGTAGGAGCTGCAACAGCTACTCCAGCTTTGAATATCGGTGTTCCTTCACTCATGGACATTAATGTATTGTAACCTCCATAGCTCCATCCCCATATACCGATACGGTTACCATCTACATAGGGTAGTGTACTTAAGTATTTGGCGGCTTCTACTTGATCTTTCGATTCTTTTACTCCTAAACTCAAGTAGGTGCATTTTTCAAAATCAGACCCTCGGCCACCGGTTCCGCGTCCGTCTACACAAGCCATGATGAAGCCTTGACCGGCCATATAAGCTTCGAACATGCCGCCATCTCTACGGGCTCCAATTCCCCATTTGTCTGCAACTTCTTGTGAACCCGGTCCACTATATTGGTGCATGATAACAGGATATTTTTTGTTCGGATTGAAATTTGCGGGTTTCATTATCCAACCATTCAATTCCACACCGTCATTGGTCTTGAAACTAAATAGTTCTTTATTTGGCATATTCAGACGTGAAACTTGGTGTTTCAATGTGTTATTATCTACTAAGGTTGCCAATTCTTTACCATTATTGTCATTAAGGGTAATGACAGGAGGGGTGTTGATATTAGAGAAAGTATTGATGTAATACTTCATATTGTTACTGAAAATAGCTTTATGAGTTCCTTCCTGTTTGGATAGTTTGGTCTTTTTACCTTTGCCGTCCACTTTGTAGATAGCGGTGCGTAGCGGACTACCTTCATTGCTTTCAAAATAGAATGTGTTGGTAGCTTCATCCCATCCCAGGAAATCTTTCACTTCGAAGTTCCCTTTTGTGATTTGCTTAACCAGGTTTCCTCCGCTAGTGTAAAGATAGAGATGGTTATAACCGTCTTTTTCACTCATCACCACAAAGTTTTTTGGATAGAAAACGATGTTGGAGTAGGCTTCTTCTTTAATGTATTGGGGAGCTTCATCACGTACCATCAGTTTACACAATGTACTTCGTGGATTGGCAAAATAGAGGTCGAAACGGTTTTGATGACGGTTCAAAGTCATGATTGCCAACGCATTTTCATCATCCGTAAACTTGATGCGAGGGATATAACCGTCTGCATCTAGAGGCAAGTCCATCTTGCGGGTTACCTTACTTTTTATATCAAAAGTATGAACGGTTACTTTGGAATTGTCAATTCCTGGCATAGGGTATTTGTATTCATATTCTCCCGGATAAGTGCTGAATTTCTCTAATGCGGGAACCATACCTTTGTATAGTGGAAAAGAATACATAGGTACTTGACTCTCATCAAAACGGATATAGGCAAGCATCTGGCTGTCTGCACTGAAGTCGAAAGCACGGTTGAAGCCGAATTCCTCTTCATATACCCAGTCGGGAATACCATTTAGCACTTCGTTGAATTTGCCGTCTTTGGTTACTTGTGATTCACTGTTGCCAAACAATAATTTTACCAGATAGATATTATTATCACGTACAAAAGCTATCTGATTGCCATCCGGCGAGAATAAAGGAACCTGTTGTGGACCGTTTTCTGAGAGCGGTTCCATTTTATTGTTTTTTACGTTGAAAATATAGTAATTGGCGGTAAACGAACGACGATAAATAGGTTTGGTTTCAGTCTGTATTAGAATCAGTTTTTCATCGGGTGACATGATATAGTCATCAAATGACTTGATGCTACAGTCACGGGCCGTATTTACATCGAAGATGGTACCTGTTTCTTTGCCGGTCTTGAAAGAATACTGTATGATTTTTTTGCCATCGGCACTCATTTGGGTATAATGTTCTCCATCCAACATCGGTTTGATACCTCTGATTCCTTCGGCATGATACGTTCTGTTTGCTACGTCTTGCAAGCTTACTTGTTGAGCTCCGACTGTCAGCAAGCAGAAGAATAAAATAATAAATATACTTAATTTTCTCATAATAGATAAATTCTTTAAATGATAATCAAAGACAAAGGTAAAACTTTTGTTTGAAAATACGTATCTTTGTCCCGCAAAATAAGTTCATGAACAGAGAGATGCTTTATAACGACTTATCCGGCTTTTTAGCTATGCACTTTCCTTGTAAAGTGCAGAAGATTTCTATTAATGCCGGATTTACTTGTCCTAACCGTGACGGCTCGGTAGGATACGGAGGTTGCACTTATTGTAATAATCAAACATTTAATCCGGCCTATTGCCATACGGGAAAGTCTGTTGCTCAGCAGTTGGAAGAAGGAAAGCGGTTCTTTGTACGCAAATATCCGGAAATGAAATATCTGGCCTATTTTCAGGCTTATACCAATACGTATGGGGAACTGGAAGAGTTGAAAAGAAAATACGAAGAGGCGCTGATGGTAGAGGATGTGGTAGGACTGGTGATAGGAACTCGTCCGGACTGTATGCCGATATCATTATTGGATTATTTGGAAGATCTTGGTAAACGCACTTTTGTATTAGTGGAGTATGGCATTGAAAGTACGGATGATGAAACGTTGCGCCGGATAAACCGGGGACATACTTTCGCCGTTTCTGCGGAGGCTGTTCGGAAGACTGCAGAGAGAGGATTTTAGTAGGAGGGCATATAATTCTTGGTTTGCCCGGAGAAGAAAGAGAAATGTTAATCAGACAGGCAGGAGTACTTTCACAATTACCTCTGACTACTTTAAAGCTGCATCAGTTACAACTTATTAAAGGTACGCGCATGGCGAGTGAATATGTGAAAGAGCCTGAAGCTTCCATCTTTATACAGCTGATGAATATGTTGATTTGGTTATTGATTATATAGAACATCTTCGTCCGGACATCGTACTGGAGCGTTTTGTTTCCCAATCACCTAAAGAATTGTTGATAGCTCCTGATTGGGGATTGAAAAATTATGAATTTACGGATAAGGTGAAAAAACGGATGAGAGAAAAAGATGCCTGGCAAGGCAAATACTATAAATATTAAAAGAAGAAAACAGATATGGAAATCAAAGGAAAAGTACATTATGTGGGAGTGAATGACCGTAACAAGGCTTTGTTTGAGAACTTGTGGCCGTTACCTTACGGTGTGTCTTATAACTCTTATTTGATTGACGACGAGATGGTCGCTTTGGTGGATACAGTAGACGTATGCTATTTTGAGGTTTATTTGAAGAAAATTCGTAGCATTATCGGTGATAAACCTATCAATTATTTGATTATAAATCATATGGAACCAGACCATTCCGGTTCTATCAGTTGATCAAGCAATATTATCCTAACATTGTGATTGTCGGTAACAAGAAGACTTTCGAAATGATTGAAGGGTATTATGGTGTAGGCGGTGAGCGTTATGTAGTGGGTGAAGGAGATTTTCTAGCTTTGGGACATCATAGACTGCGCTTTTCATTGATTCCGATGGTTCACTGGCCCGAAACGATGGTTACTTTTGATGAAACGGAAGGTATTTTGTTTTCCGGTGACGCTTTCGGTTGTTTTGGTGCATTGAATGGTGGTGTGGTTGATACAAATATTAATACAGATATTTATTGGAATGAAATGGTGCGCTATTATTCTAATATTGTAGGCAAATATGGTGCGCCGGTGCAGAAGGCCTTACAGAAATTGCAAAACTTGAAAATAACGACTGTTTGTTCTACTCATGGTCCGGTATGGACAGAGGAAATTCCTCGTGTGGTACGTATTTATGACCGTTTGAGTCGTTATGAGGCCGAAGAAGGGGTTGTAATAGCTTATGGCTCGATGTATGGTAATACAGAGGAGGTGGCAGAAGCTATTGCAGAAGAACTGAGCAAGCAGGGAATTCGTAATATCGTGATGCATAATGTTTCTCATACCAGTCATTCTTTTATTATTGCGGATGTATTCAAATATAAAGGACTGATTGTGGGATGCCCCACTTATAATACTCAGATGTATCCGGAAATGGAAGCTCTGCTGAGCAAGCTGGCTTCTCGCGAGATAAAGGGACGTTATCTGGGATATTTTGGCTCATTTACATGGGCTAGCGCTGCTGTGAAGAAAATTGCAGAGTTTAATGATAAGTTGAAATTTGAGCCTGTCGGAAATCCTGTAGAAATGAAACATAGCATGAAGGCCGAAACTAACACTCAGGCAAAGGAGTTGGCTAAGGCTATGGCTGATCGTTTGAAAGCGGATAGAAAATAAATCTTGTGATAGCATACAAATGACGCAAATGACACATGATTGATAAGATCAAGCTTGTGACAATTGCGTCATTCGTGTTCTAAAGATTTCTGACGTTAGGCTTGATGTACAGTAAGCTGTGGGAATGGGAAGTTAATTCCTTCTTTATTAAAAATAGTATAGACAGTCTGATTCATACTGAAAAATACGTTCCAGTAATCCGAACTATTCACCCATACGCGGATTTTATATTTACACTGCTGGCGGCAAGTTCTCCTAATTCAATAAAAGGGGCAGGACTGGTGAGAATACGTTTATCATTGGTAATGATTTCGCGCAATACTTTTTCTACTTTATTATAGTCTTCTCCGTAGTCCACGCCAAAATTCCATTCTATACGGCGGGTGTCCAGTTTGCTGTAATTTGTAATGACCCCACTACTCATGGCTCCATTAGGTACATATATCATCTTGTTGTCTGCAGTGATAAGAATAGTATGAAAAATCTGTATTTCTTTTACTGTTCCCGAGGCACCGTAGAAGCTTCGATAAAGTCCCCCACTTTATAAGCCTGAACAATAAGATAATCAGTCCACCGGCAAAATTTTGTAAGTTACCAGACAGTGCCATACCGATGGCAACACCGGCAGAAGCGAGAAGTGCGGCGAATCCTGTCAGCTCGATACCTAATTTCCCTATCACAGCAAGAATCAGCATGATGAGCAGTAAGATATTCACCATACTCTTTAGGAATGACTGGATACTCGGGTCCACTTTTCTTTTTTCCAAAATACGTGCAAAAAGTCTATTCAGCCAATTTACGAGGAACTTTCCGATTATAAAAATAATAAGTGCTCCTAATACTCTTTCTCCTAATTGAATGCCGGAGTCGATAAGTTTCTCTAATGCATTGGTTAATTGAATACTTGTTTCAGATGCTAATAACATGATAAATTTACTTTAATTTGACATTTCTAATATATAAAACAATTCAGATTAAAAATCGTTCAGAATACCTTTACCTTGACGTACAATTTCTGCTTCTCCGTTTGTACAGTTCACAATGGTAGAAGGTTCTATGCTTCCGATACCTCCATCAATAATTAGTTCTACCTCTTTGCCGAATTTTTCTTCTATCAGTTCTGGAGTGGTAATATATTCTATGTCTTCGCCGTCTTTCAGAGGCAACGTGGTGGTCATGATTGGTGCTTTTAGTATATGGCATATTTCCCTGATGATGTTGTTGTCTGGTACGCGTATACCTACTTCTTTACGGTTCTTGAATATTTTGGGCAGACGGTTTCCCGTATTCAGGATAAAAGTGAACGGTCCGGGAAGATTGCGTTTCATTAGCTTGAATGTGCTGTTGTCTACTTTGGCATATTCGCTGATATTGCTTAAGTCGTAACAGATAATGGATAAATTGTTTTTACGTGGATCAATGTTTTTCAGTTTGCAGATACGTTCTATTGCACGTTCTTTCAGACCATGACATCCTATGGCATACATCGTATCGGTAGGGTAAATAATTAACCCTCCCTCTTCCAATATCCGGATTACTTCTTCCAGATCTTTGGGATTATTATTCTTATTATAAAGTCTTAAAAGCATGTTATTTTAATTTTTAGATTTTTTTTCACGCAAGCGTTCCGCAATAGCCCATTGTAGGGCGGCTTCCTCTTCTTTTCCGATTCTCATCAATGCGTCTCCGAAATATTCATGGGCCTTCGGATGTTCCGGCTTTAAAGAAACAGCCCGGTCAAAATCTCCCAAAGCTCCTTCTATATTATCTAATGCCAGTCTGTTTTTTCCTCGATTGTAAATAGCTTTGAATAAAGCGGGACTAAGGCGTACCGCTTCATTCAGACAAACTTCGGCTTCGTAGTATTCCTTGTCATTATGTAATGTGATACCTTTACGTATCCAAGCGTCCGTATAAGAAGGATTCAATTCAATCGCTTTGTCATAATTGGCAATAGCAGCACGTGAATCATGTGCCTGGATGATACATTCATTTCCCATTAAATAATATTCGCGGGCATATTTTTCAAGATTTTTGCGTTGTACATGGAATTGGTCTTTTAGCCGTTTGTTTTCGACTTTCAAATTGTTGATGATTCCCAGCTTCTTACGTATAAATCTTTTGATCAAAGGCTTTTCGATATCATAACGTGAATGGATGGCAAGAAAGAATTGTTCTAGAAATCTTTCAAAATCACCTTTGTCGAAGTGTTGTACCGCTTCTACATATTGTACATCAGCTTGTGCCTGCTTCAATGCTTTTTCAATGGACTGGCGGTTATTGAATCGTTGCGAGAACTTTACTATTTCCGGGCGGACAAAGATATCTCCACGTGTAATTTGCTTTTTTAGTTGGATGCCGTCTAGTGAAGTACAGCGGCTCAATGCTACGTAGCTTGTCCACCGCAAACACCCCTCCTGTAAAATCAATAACGACCCTGCTGAAAGTCAATCCTTGGCTTTTGTGTATCGTGATGGCCCATGCCAAACGGATAGGATATTGTATAAATACTCCTAATTCTTCTTCTTCTATTTTTTTTTCTAGTTCATTATATTTATATCGTATATTGCGCCAACTGTCTTTTTTAACGTCAAATTCCTGTCCGTCTTCTGTGATAACATATAATGTATCCCCTTCGTCTATACCTGAAATGGTGCCAATCGTACCGTTCACCCAACGGTGGTCGTAATCGTTTTTTATAAAAATAATTTGTGCTCCTGGTTTTACTTCCAGTTCCATTTGGGTGGGAAGGCTGCTTTCTGGAAATTCTCCGTGTATCTCACCGGTCAGAATCGTTGATTCTCCAGGTAGTTCAGATAATTTCTTTTCATTGATAAAGTCTACGGTGTCTCTCCGGGTAGCAAGTGTGATATACATATCACTTTCATTTTCTTCTATGTGAGTGTTGTAACGGGTGTTCAGTAGTTGCAAGTCGGCTGCTCCGGCAGTATTGGTCCGGATATGATCCAATACGTTAACAAAAATTTTGTCCGACTGGCGGTATACTTTGTCAGTTCTATGGATACCAGCTCCATTTCCTGAAAGACCCGTGCCGAAAAGAAATAAGGGGTGGGATAGAAGCGGTTGATTATCTCACGTTCGTCATTTTTAATGACTGGTTCAAGTTGAAAAACATCTCCTACCAGCAATATTTGCTTGCCTCCGAATGGTTCACGCATATTTTGTGAATATACCCGCAATATTTTGTCTATAAAGTCAATAATGTCTGCCCGAACCATGGAAATTTCATCGATGATCACTAATTCTACTTCTTTTATCAGTTTTCGATGAGCGGAAGTATATTTTAGAAAGCTATGTAACTTTCCATCTTTCAAACTGAATTTAGGATCATCCGGTAAAAGTGGATAGAATGGTAATTTGAAAAAACTATGCAGTGTGCTTCCGCCGGCATTGATAGCTGCAATACCTGTGGGAGCCAGTACTATATGTTTCTTTTTGGTTACTTCGCAAACATATTTTAGAAAAGTAGATTTACCTGTACCCGCCTTTCCAGTGAGGAATACTGACTGACGTGTATATTGGATAAGGTTCAAGGCATCTTGAAACTCTTTATTATGGGTGTCTACTTGCATTTTGTCCATACGTTTGAAAATGAATGGACAAAGATAGTGGAAATCCCGTAAAAGGGCATAAAAAAGACGGTTAAATAACCGTCCTTTTTTATAGTCCTACAGGGGGTTGCCCTGTATTGGTTCTAATTTACTTTGTTTCGTTCAACATAACGTAACCCCAAATCATAGGATCAGCGTTAGCAATTTTGTGAAAAATGTTTTTTACCTTTTTCATAATGTTATCCTTTCTTTTTTTAATTAATACCTAAAAACACTCATAAATAGCAGGCGCACCTCCCGGTTGGCCTTCTTTAAACAATCTTTCTTTTTACCTTAGTAGCTACTAAAAAATATCTTTTTATGTTTTACAACACAAAGATAAGGAGTTTGTTCGTTATAATATATGTTTTACAGCATATTTTTAATCGATATCTCAATTTTATTGATTTAGGTCAAAAAAAAGTAGGAGTTTCTTATTGCATTTTGGTGAATATTTTGTTTGCTTCTGTCGTATAACATATAAATCAGTTTGTTTATCTCAAGAAGTATTGTTTGATTTGTGATATCATAATAATATCAAAAATAAATCATTATGGAAACAAAAGAAATGTCTTACAATGAGCTGGTAATTAATGGGTTTATGGCTTTGTTTTTTAACTTGGTTATGTTGCCTGCACTAGTATTCCTGAACTTTTTGATTTTTGGGCAACTACCTTGGTTATCTATTCCTGTTTTGTTTATGCTGGTATTGTTGTTTGTGCTGATGCTTCCGGGATATTTTTCTCAAGAACCTAATGAGGCACGTGTGATGGTGTTTTTCGGTGAATATAAAGGCACTTTTAAAAACACAGGCTTCTTTTGGGTAAACCCTTTCATGAACAAGAAGAAGTTGTCTCTTCGCGCCCGTAATCTGGATGTGGAGCCGATAAAGGTGAATGATAAGATTGGCAATCCTATTCTGATAGGGCTGGTTTTGGTCTGGAAATTGAAAGATACTTATAAGGCGATGTTTGAGATTGACGCGCAGACGATGGCGGACAGTAAAGGGACAGGGACGGCAAGTGTCAGCGTGGCAGGGCGTATGAATGCCTTTGAGGATTTTGTACGTGTGCAGAGTGATGCGGCCCTCCGCCAGGTGGCCGGACAGTATGCTTACGATGACAATGAGCATGATACGAATGAGCTGACCTTGCGTGGCGGAGGTGAGGAGATTAATGACCAGCTGGAACGTCAGCTTAATGAGCGTCTGGCTATGGCAGGTATGGAAATAGTAGAGGCCAGAATCAATTATTTGGCTTATGCTCCGGAGATTGCAGCGGTGATGCTTCGTCGTCAGCAGGCAAGTGCTATTATTACCGCGCGCGAAAAAATAGTGGAGGGGGCTGTTTCTATGGTTAAAATGGCTTTGGATAAATTAGCCGAGGATGGAATTGTAGAACTGGATGAAGAAAAAAAAGCCGCTATGGTCAGTAATTTGTTGGTGGTACTTTGTGCGGACGAGCCGGCACAGCCGGTAATTAATTCCGGAACGTTGAATCATTAGTGTAGGAGATGGCAAAGAAAGAAACGATAAAAAGCTTTGTGCTCAGAGTGGACGCGGAAATCATGGAAGCTATCGAGAAATGGGCGGCGGATGAATTCCGTTCCACGAATGGACAGCTTCAATGGATTATAGCGGAAGCTTTGCGCAAGAGTGGCAGAATGAAGAAAAAGAAGACAATAATCAAAAAGGAAGAAACAGAATGATACAGTTTATCTAATGGAAACAAAGTGTTTCCTACTGTTTGTAAAAGTAGAAAAATGATTAATAATCAAATAGTTATGGACTTTTATCTTGGCTGGCGGTAGGTAAATCGAGTATTATGGAGCATATTTTTCTGCGAATTCCGTTACTTACCCGTTGTTTTGCAAATGCGGATAGTCAGAAAATGGTAAATGATTTTTCTTTCAATGTATTGCGTTACTTTTCATAACTTCAAAAGGCTCGATGTTCATTAATTTTGTAGCTAAAAGAAGCGAGTAATAACAATAGAAGTTGTCAACAAAATCTCGGTAGACATCTGTGAAATTATTCTCTTCCAAAAGATAAGGACACTTTTAAAAAAGATCAAGAGCTTTTCAAAAAAGAACAAGAGCTTTTTTGAAAAGATAACGGGCTTTTTAAAAGTGTCTTGGCCTTTTTACCACTACCGGGGATACTATTATATTTCGTGGAGATATGCACACTGTTTGCGAGCAAAAAACGAGAACACCCTATTTTACATCAAGTTGGAATAGTCTAAAAAAGAAGTTATATAACTGAAAGTAAG
>ENA-OQCX01000221-OQCX01000221.1-human-gut-metagenome-genome-assembly--contig:-NODE-221-length-30098-cov-3.139168_pt1 | contig 30098 bp, 34 predicted proteins | sample MGYA00242762_ERZ504587 | MGnify/ENA primary metagenome ERZ504587 (study PRJEB26092, sample SAMD00036337) | human gut metagenome | host: Homo sapiens | study: EMG produced TPA metagenomics assembly of...
CAGGCTTGACTATGAATGGAATAAAACTCACCGGATTTTAAAAACCTGTAGCAGCCGTAGTGGCCGTAGCAATGCTGACTGCGCTGATCGGAATGAGTGTGACCGCTGATTTTCTATTTTCAGATGTGAGCGTTCAGGCATACAATACATCAATTCCTGAAAAATAAAAAAATTTATTTTTTTGTGTGATATTTGCCGATTTGATTCGCATAGTATATGTAATGAAAGTTTGCGAAGCAGAAATCCGGCATTTTATTCTTCGGATAAGGGTGCGGATCAAAGGCTCGGAACAAAACGTTATATATTTATGCACTGACCGACAGAGAATCATTAAAATATCGGCAAATTTTTAAAATTCTTACGTGGCAGATGCAAAGAAAGGCAGGAACAGTCGAAAAAAAACTGTTTCTGCTTTTTGTTTTCAGAAAAGATATTGTTAATTTGTTTCATTGTAGTGTATAATTAATACAATATAGAAGGATCATAAAAGCAGTAAAAAGCTGCCGGGTTAAACAGGCAAAATGCAGCAAAACAATTGGGGATATCAAAATCTGAAGGGAGGTTTTTATATGAAGATTACATTTATCGGGGCAACTCATGAGGTTACGGGATCCTGTTATTATCTGGAGGCAGCAGGTCACAAGTTTCTTGTAGACTGCGGAATGGAGCAGGGACCGGATTATTATGAAAATGCAGAAATACCAGTGGCTTTGGGAGAGATAGAATTTGTTCTTCTGACACATGCACATATAGATCACTCAGGTAATCTTCCGGCTATTTATGCAAAGGGGTTCAGGGGACCGGTATATGCCACAGATGCCACCAGCCATTTATGCGATATTATGCTCAGAGACAGTGCGCACATTCAGATGTTTGAAGCAGAATGGAGAAACCGTAAAGGCAGACGACAGGGCAAACCGGAATTTGTTCCGGCTTATACAATGGAAGATGCCATGGGAGTGATCAGAAACTTTGTGGGATGCCCGTACAATAAGATGATCACTCCTGCAGAGGGAATCTCAGCCCGGTTTATTGATGCAGGCCATTTGCTGGGCTCTGCAAGTATTGAGCTGACGATCAGGGAGGAGGATACAGAGAAAAAGATTGTATTCTCCGGAGATATTGGAAATACCTGCCAGCCTTGATCAAGGATCCTGAGTATCTGCACCATGCAGATTATATAGTTATGGAATCCACTTACGGTGACCGCAGTCATGGAGAAAAGCCTGATTATGTGAAACTGTTGTCAGAAATCATCAGGAAACCTTTGACAGAGGAGGAAATCTTGTGATTCCTTCTTTTGCAGTGGGACGTACGCAGGAAATGCTGTACTTTATCAGACAGATCAAGGCAGACGGACTGGTGTATGGACATGACGGATTTAAAGTATATGTGGACAGTCCTCTTGCAAATGAAGCTACCACGATTTTCTCGGAGCATCAGTATGACTGTTTTGATGAAGAAGCGATGGAACTGATCCAAAAGGGAATTAATCCAATCAGTTTCCCTGGATTGAAGGTTTCCGTCACCAGTGATGATTCGAAGTCGATCAATTATGATGAGGAGCCCAAGGTAATCATTTCAGCCAGTGGTATGTGTGATGCAGGCCGTATCAAGCACCATCTGAAACATAATCTGTGGAATGAGAAGAATACGATTCTTTTTGTAGGATATCAGGCGGTCGGTACTCTTGGAAGAGCACTGATCGAGGGGGCTGCAGATGTGAAACTGTTTGGTGAACCTGTTCATGTGGCAGCGCATATCTGCCAGATGCCGGGAATCAGCGGTCATGCGGATGTGAATGGCCTTTTAGACTGGGCGAAGGCATTTGAGGAGAAACCGCAGAAAGTCTTTGTTACTCATGGAGATGATACAGTTACAGAGATTTTTGCAAAACGTCTGACAGATGAACTGGGGTATGATACAATGGCTCCGTTCAGCGGTACGGTTTATGATCTGGCAGACGATGTATGTCTGTATGAGGCAAAGGGTGTGAAAATCCAGAAAGCATCTGCATCACCGAAGGCAACAAGAGCAGCCAGAGCCTTCGAGAAACTTCTGGCACTTGGTTACAGGCTTATTACGGTTATCAGGAAAAATGAAGGAACGCCGAATAAAGATCTGGAAAGATTTTCAAGAGATGTTCAGTCCCTGTGTGATAAATGGGACAGGACAGATATGTAAATTAAAAAATATCCCACGAAACTTATCTATAGCAATCTTTGTAAATAATATATTGATTCAATTTACATTATTTAAGAGGCTTGCTATAGTTTTCGTGGGATATTTTATACGGTCACCTGCGTAACTGTTCAGTATTTCCACAGTTGTTTATTTGTTCAGAACTTCCTCCAGTGCAGTGGAAAGCTGATCCGGACATGAGGTATTCTTAAATCCGCATTTGATTCCTTTTAATCTGCTGATCACTTCCTCTGCATCCATTCCCTCTACAAGACTGGCTACACCCTGGTATTTCCGCTGCATCCGCCGATGAAACGGACATTGTGGACTTTCTTATTGTCATCTACTTCAAATTCAATATGGCTGGCGCAGACACCTTTTGTTTTATACGTCATGATATGTTTCCTCCTGTGTGAAAAAATGTAACTATAAATGCTGCTGTTCATATACCACTACGTTACTGTTTACTTCGTTCTCAGTAACGTAGCCAAAATTTATTCCAGATTGCCTGCGGCAATGGAATTTTTGGCTTGTATGTCTCGGGATTTTGGCATATTCATGCCAAAACACCTCGCGGAATAGTGATATGTGAACAGTAACATAAAATAGCAATTGTATTATAACAGAGGATAAAAAAAGTTTCCATATAAATAAAGTTTTGCTATAATAAAGAAATGTCAGGAACATTTGTCACTGTTTACACATCTGAACCTGATACCATGAAAATGAAAAATTACAATATACAAAGAAGAGGTGTTTTAATAATGAAATGTATCGGAATTATCGGAGCAATGGAACAGGAAGTTGCAAAAATCAAGGAAAAAATGCAGGATGTCACAATTACATCCAGAGCCCGTATGGATTTCTATGAGGGAACTCTGGAAGGAAAGAAAGTAGTTGTTGTACGCTCAGGAATCGGAAAAGTAAACGCAGGTATGTGCACACAGATCCTTGCAGATGTATTTGGTGTGGAAGCGGTGATCAATACAGGAATTGCAGGAAGTCTGAATAATGATGTAAATATTGGGGATATTGTTCTTTCCACAGATGTTTTGCATCATGATATGGATGCAATCGGCTTCGGATATAAGAAAGGTCAGATTCCGCAGATGGATGAATTTTCCTTCCCTGCTGATGAAAAACTTCGTAAACTGGCTGCAAAAGTATGTAAAGAAGTAAATCCTGAGATCAGTGTATTTGAAGGAAGAATCTGTTCCGGAGATCAGTTTATCTCAGATAAGAGCGTTAAAGATGCCATCATTTCAGAATTTGGCGGATTTGCAGTAGAGATGGAAGGTGCTGCTATCGGTCAGGCTGCTTATCTGAACCATATTCCATTCCTTGTAGTAAGAGCAATCTCTGATAAGGCAGACGGAAGTGCTCACATGGATTACGCTGAGTTTGAGATGGCGGCAATTGAACACAGTGTCAAATTAACTGTAAGAATGATCCAGGAATTGTAATCTGCAAGAAGCAGATGAAATAAAGCGGCACGTGAACTGTATTTCGGCACAGTCTGCAGAACTTTGCATATACTGAAATAGACAATCGAAAAGAATGCAGGATCGTACGATGTATCTGAAAGAATATTTTCCGTTTTATACCACATATGCAAATCCTCTTCTGTATGAAGGAGAACGGATGCAGGATAAAGAATTTAACCTGATGAAATCCTATTATCCGGGGACTGTACAGCATATTCAGGAGAAAATAGAAGAGGAATGTGATCTCATGGATTATGAGGGAAGCCGCCTTTATGATGAATATCCGGATAAATATATGATTTATCATTTAAGCTGCAAGATCAGGGAGAGTATGGAACCGGAAATAAGCACTCAGGCTATCAGGGAGGATTTTCTGGATGAACTGATACAGGTAATGCTTTGTCAGGAAATATCCAGAAGAAGATGCCGCAGATATCGCTGCAGGAGATACTTTTAAAACAGATTGTAATTGTTCGGGAAATCGGTTTGCTGGTACACCGGACAGTTACAACAGATTATATAACATTAACAGACAGAAAGAGCAATGAAAAATTTAAGAGAATATTTAGAAGAAACAGATAAATGAAAATCTGATACAGGCTGTTCTGAGTGCCGGCAGAAATAAAAGATGGCATATCAAAAATAAAGATTGTCCATCCGGCTGAAAAGGACAGATCTGTTATCAGGCATCTGCCACAGAAGGACAGAAAGTTCTGCATAAAAACTACGGGCGTACGGAACTGATTGAATATGTGGAAAAAGAACTTGCAGAGAATTTCAGACAGTTTCAGGCACAGGGTGCAGTAACAGACGGGGTTGTTCTTGTCAGTAAAAAGGGGAAAATGACTATTAAACAGAAACACCATGAACAGAAAGAAAAAGTTCAGATCCAGGCACATAACCGGGTGAAACAATATATCTTAAAGAAGGTGTTCCGGTTCCGTTTTTGATCGATCTGGGAGTTATGAATGAACAGGGAAAGATTATCCATGCCAGATATGACAAATTCAGACAGATCAATCGTTTCCTTGAATTTATTGAAGATATACTTCCCAGACTTTCCAGAGACAGAGAAATAACGATTCTGGATTTTGGCTGTGGAAAGAGTTATCTTACCTTTGCCATGTATTATTATTTAAGAGAACTAAAAGGATATGATGTAAATATCATAGGTCTTGACCTGAAAACAGATGTAATTGAGAAATGTAATTCTCTGGCACTCAGATACGGATATGAGAAGCTGCATTTCTATCATGGTGATATTGCAGATTATGAAGGTGTATCCTGTGTGGATATGGTGGTAACGCTTCATGCCTGTGACACAGCTACCGATTATGCACTTGCCAAGGCAGTGGAATGGGGAGCTGAAGTCATTCTTTCCGTACCCTGCTGTCAGCATGAAGTTAATAAACAGATCAAAAATGAAATGCTGGAGCCGGTTCTGCGCTATGGAATCCTGAAAGAAAGGATGTCTGCGCTGATCACAGATGCTGTGCGTGCAGATCTTCTGGAGAGCAAAGGTTATGATACCCAGATCCTGGAGTTTATTGATATGGAACATACACCTAAGAATCTCCTGATCAGAGCAGTCAGAACAGGGAAAAGATCAGACCAGGGTAAGGTGGAGAAAATGCTTGCAGCCCTGAATATCCATCCTACACTGGACAGGCTTCTGAATGAAAAAGAACAGGAAGGGAGTGTGCGATGAAAAGGATACTGAAAAAAGCAGGTATTCTTCTTCTGGTATTTCTGCTTGGTACAGCAGGTACTGCATTGCTTCTTAACAGTGAATCCACAGATAACGTCTGATTTTAATGACGCAGTGTTCCGGAAGTCATGGTGGATATGAATGATACGCTGATAAACCGGATGTATGGATATGCGCAGCCTATGCAGGCGGATTTTACCAGAGACAGTGTGACTCCTCTGGATACATCAAAAAAACTGACATTTAAAGTGAATCCCTATGATTCGGAAGTAAAGAGTTTTTCTTATGAGATCCGTACATCTGATGGAAGTAAAGTCCTTGAAAATAAGAAGATTAAGAATCTTGTAAAAGAAGATCAGTATTTGTCCGTAGACGTGGAGATTGGCAGTGATCTGCGTATGAATCAGGAATATTCCATGCAGATCGCCCTGGAACTGGATGAGGGTACAGCATATTATTATACGAGAGTTGTTTCCAGGTCACAGTACATGCATCAGATTATGCAGCTTTTGTAAAATATTTTTATGAAGCGTGTCTTGACAAAGAGTCAGCAGATGCACTGGGAAGTTATCTGGAACCACAGACAACAGGAGCAGCAACGAATTACTCGGGAATTAATATTAATTCTTCCCTGAGTGAGATCAGTTGGGGGAATCTTGCTCCGCAGCTGTGTCAGGAGGGAATTCCTGTGATCAAAGAGATCAATGAGACAACTGCCAGCGTTGTGCTGGAATATCAGCTGACTTCGCAGAATGAGGATGAGGAAACGGAATTATATGATGTAAAAGAATTTTACAGAATGAAATATCAGGATACCAGGATTTATCTGCTGGATTTCCAGCGTTCTGCAAATCAGGTCTTTGATGGTACACTGCCTGTTTATGAGGATGATGGGATTATCCTTGGAGTGCGCGATAAGAATGTAGAATATATGATGAATGATGCTGCTACTGTGATAGCTTTTGTGCAGGAGGGAGATCTGTGGTCCTATTCACCGGGCAATGAAAAGGTAAATCAGGTTTTCAGTTTCAGAAAATTGAAGGACGGAGATTTCCGCGATTCCAGAACTCAGCATGACATCAAGATTGTCAGAGTAACTGATGAAGGAGATATTGATTTCGTACTTTATGGATATATGAACAGAGGAAGCCATGAAGGATATGAAGGAATTGCAGTTTACCATTACAATCGTGATAAAAACGTGGCAGAAGAAAGAGCCTTTATCCCTGTTTCGGAATCATTTGAATTTCTGAAAAAAGATCTTGAAAAACTGTCCTATGTCAATGAAAAGAATGAGCTGTTTCTGATTCTGGCGAAGAATCTTTACAGGATCAATATCGAAGAGAACTCCAGTGAAATTCTTGAAAAAGGAATAAAAAATGCGAATTTTGTATCTTCCGATAATAATGACCATGCAGCCTGGCTGGTTTCAGAGGGGGATGAAAAGGGAAATATCAAGGAAATTGATTTTGATACCTGTAAAACCCGACTGATCGCACCGCAGAAAGGCCAGAGACTTCGTACAGTTGGATTTATGAATGAAGATCTGATTTATGGAATGCTGAATAAAGAAGATATTCTTACAGATGAGGAGGGACATAAATCTGTTGGGATCCGCATTCTGCGCATTGAAGATTTTGAAGGAAATGTAAAAAAAGAATACCGGAAAGACGGACTTATATCACTGATATTTCAGTAGGAAATACTCTGATCGAGTTTGAACTTTCTGCAAAATCCGGAGAAACCTCTTATGTTGCCCAGAAGAAAGATACGATCATGAATAATAAAAAGGCAGCGGCAAATACAGTAAAAATCGAACTTATTTCTGCATCCAGGACAGGTGTTCGTGTGAAACTGGTATTTAACACAACCAAACAGACAGATTCTCCGCTGACTATGTATGCAAAGGTAAGCAGTTCCGATCGGAAAGACATTGTTCTGGACACTCAGATTCCTCAGGAAACAGCATATTATGTTTACGGACAGGGCGGACTGGACGGTATCTATACAGATCCGGCGAAGGCTGTATTGCGTGCAGATACGCTGGGAGGTGTAGTGCTGAACCGTACACAGCAGTATGTATGGGAACGTGGAAATAAAAAGACAAAAATGCAGATAGATACAGAAGGGATTCCGGAGAGTGTGCTTCAGGGAACCTATGATATTAAAACCCTGAAAAAGAGCCTCAAAAAGACCGGAACTGTGATCGATCTTTCCGGCTGCAGTCTGGACAGTGTGCTGTACGAGATAAGTGCACAGCGTCCGGTAATTGCCAAAACGGGAGCAGATACAAGCGTAGTGATCGTAGGATATGATGAATATAATACTTGGCTGTATGATCCGGTTAAAAAAGAGACCTATCCGTATGGAATGAATGACAGTACGGATCTTTTCCAGAAAGCCGGAAATGTGTTTATCACCTATATAGAAACAGTAAATTACTGATGAAAAACATAACCGCAGGCAGCTGAGAACGGAGCGAACAGTAACGCGACAGCAACCTGCCGGTTATTCATCCAAAAAATTGTAAAAATGCTTCTTTACATTTCGCTGATATTTGAGTATTCTAAAAAGGACAAACAGTGGCAGAGAAATTTATTGTTTAAACACGTTACTGTAAGAGTGAAACAGTAACAGCGAAACGGAGGAACGTACAGATGTTATATGAGAACATTAAAAAATTAGTACAGTACGGAGTAGAAACAGGACTTACACCGGCCTGCGAGAAGAATTATACAATAAATCTTCTTCTGGATGTCTTTAAAGAAGACGAATATGTGGAACCTGAGGAAGAGTACAGGGATATCGATCTTGAAGAGGTATTAAATGCACTTCTGGATGAGGCTGTGAAGAGAAATCTCATAGAAGACAGTGTTGTGTACAGAGACCTTTTTGATACCAGACTTATGAACTGTCTGATGCCGCGTCCGGCGCAGGTACAGAATGAGTTCTGGAGCAGATATGAGAAAGATCCACAGGAAGCAACCGATTACTTCTATAAACTCAGTCAGGACAGCGATTATATTCGTCGTTATCGTGTAAAGAAAGATCAGAAATGGACAGTAGACAGTGAATATGGTAAAATCGATATCACCATCAATCTTTCCAAACCGGAAAAAGATCCGAAGGCAATCGCTGCTGCCAAGCTTGTAAAATCCAGCAGTTATCCGAAATGTCTTCTTTGCCCGGAGAACGAAGGATATGCAGGAAGAGTTAATCATCCTGCCAGAGAGAATCACAGAATCATTCCTATCACTGTAAATGACAGTCCCTGGGGATTTCAGTATTCCCCATATGTGTATTACAATGAGCATTGCATCGTCTTTAACAGTCAGCATGTTCCGATGAAGATTGAGAAGAATACATTTATCAAACTTTTTGATTTTGTAAAACTTTTCCCGCATTACTTCCTGGGATCCAATGCAGACCTGCCTATCGTAGGCGGTTCTATTTTAAGTCACGATCATTTCCAGGGCGGACATTATACTTTCGCAATGGCAAAAGCACCGATCGAGAAACATGTGACTATTCCGGGATATGAGGATGTAGAAGCAGGTATTGTTAAATGGCCTCTTTCAGTTTTAAGGATCCGTCATAAGGATGAGAAGAGACTGATAGAGCTTGCTACACATGTTCTGGAAGCGTGGAGAGGTTATACAGACGAAAGTGCGTTTATCTTTGCTGAAACTGATGGAGAACCGCACAATACGATCACACCGATCGCCCGCAGATCCGGAGATATGTTTGAACTGGATCTCACACTTAGAAATAACATTACTACTGATGAGCATCCTCTTGGTGTATACCATCCGCATGCAGAGTATCACCATATCAAGAAAGAGAATATTGGTCTGATCGAAGTAATGGGACTTGCCGTACTTCCGGCAAGATTAAAAGAAGAACTGGAACTTCTGGCAGAATATATTCTGGAGGGAAAAGACATTTCTTCCAATGAGAAGATTGAGAAACATGCAGCGTGGGTTGCAGAATTCCTTCCGAAATATGACAATCTTGATAAAGACAACATTCAGGATGTTCTCAGAAAAGAAGTCGGTAATGTATTCGTTCATGTACTTGAGGATGCCGGCGTATATAAATGTACTGCTGAAGGCAGAGAAGCATTTATGAGGTTTATCAATAAATTATAAGGAATATTTTCAACCATAAGAAAACAGTGTTTACATAGCAGGATGACAAATCTGGTATTATTTACATATGAGCAGGTTGTGGCGGTTCTGATCAAAAGCCGGGCAGTCTGAAGATGTTTTTGAATGATTGGGAATGCATAGAGAACGTCCCGCATATTTTATGTTGGGACGTTTTTGCAAAATGGAGGTAAATATGTACAGAAAAAGACACAAAAGAGGAAAGCGTCTGGCAAGTGTGTTTCTGACTGTGGCACTGATCACTGCAACAGTTCCCGTACAGGCAGCAGAGTTCGGCACTCCGGACAGTTTTGAAGAGATTTTCAGTTCAGGGGAAGAAGATTCGTGCATAACTGATACAGAAAATACTTTGCCGGCAGCTTCTGATTCGGAGAAAGTAATGGCATCGGAACTGTCACCAACACCAACAGTGACTTCGACACCGGAGGGTACACCTGCACTGACAGAAACACCGACTCCTTCGGTCACACCGATGCCGTCTTCAACACCGACTCCTTCAGTCACACCATCACCATCTCCCACGCCGACGATTAATCCGGAGAAAGAGGTAATGCTCCGGTTTATAGACGGAGAAGGAAATGAATGTGAACAGCTGCGAACAGTGATGTCCTGGGGTGAATCTTTGATCCTTCCCAATGTACCGGATACAGGTGCACCGGATATGTGGAAACTGGAAAAAAATGAAAAACTTGGAGATGCGATCACTCTGAAGGGTGGAGATATTCTTACTCTGAAGAAAGGCGAGAGCTGGAATCTGTTTCTCGAAAAAGGCATCCTGAACTTCTATATGCCAAAGAAATGTACGGTTTCCCTTTATAATAATTCAGGAACCAGTGTGTTTTCCAATGGAATTCTGCAGGCATATGAGACAAAAAACGTCATACTTCCGGATATGCCATCATCTAAATACATTAATTATGGATGGACAGATACAAAGGGAAGTTCTGCTGTAAAATATGAACTGAATTCAGAATTTACAGTGACCGGTGACACAGATTTTTACATTGTGCGCCGTACAGCACTTCAGGTGAATTTTAAGACCAATACAGGGGCAAGCAACAGTAAATTTACCAGACTGAGTCAGAAAGTCGGAAAAGGACTTACAGTTACAATGCCGCAGGTACCTGTCAAGACAGGATATCAGTCTCTGGGATGGTCAAAGAATAAAAAAGCCTCCAAAGCTGACTATAAAGCAGGCCAGAATGTGACTGTATCAAAAACACTGACTCTCTATGCTGTATATAAGAAATTGCCTTACACAGTTACTTTCAATAACAATAATGGAACAAGTACCAGCAAAATTTATACTTCGCTCACCATGTATGCGTCAAAAAATCAAGAAAGTGACACTGCCTGATGTGCCGAAAGTAAAGGGCTATACAAATCTGGGCTGGACAACTGAAAAGGGAGAAACAGAACCGGAATATTCAGCCGGTGATACAGTAAAGATTACAAAGGCAACTCGGTTCTATGCAGTGCGCAGAAAGAGTAATTATTATACGGTCAGCTACTATCTGGGAAATGGAAGCACTAATGCGGCTTATCAAAAACTTACTCAGACAGTAGAAGAGGGAACGGTTGTTACCTTTGCAAAAGTACCGGCAAGAACCGGTTATGTTAACCAGGGATGGTCAAGTAAGAAAAATTCTGAGAAAGCAACAGCAAAGGCGAAATGTACAGTCAACAAAAATATCACTCTTTATGCGGTACAGAAGAAGGCAGTACAGCTGACTTTTCACAGATGTGACGGCAGCACCTGGCAGAAAACGACTCTGGCAAAAGGAAGTTCTTATTCTCTTCCGGGCGTAAGGGATGCAGAAGGTTATACTTTTATGGGGTGGTCCACAAAACCGATGCAGAGTGTTTCTCCGCAGTATGAGGCAGAAGAAAAAATCACGGTAAATGGAAATGTGGATCTCTATGCAGTGGTATTTAACAGAACAACGGAAACAGACCTTACAGAGGATCAGCTTCCGCAGGTAGATATCTATAAATATAAACAGGTGATTTTTGTAGGTGATTCCCGTACGGAATTTATGGAAAATGTTCTGACAGGAATGGGAGAATCTGCGACTAAAAATGTGAAGTTTGTCTGCTCGGCAGGAAAGGGACTGGACTGGTTTACCACTACAGGATGGCTCAGCTTTATTCCATAGTACAGCACGATTCCAACAGTATTCTTTCAAAGAAAACCGCAGTGATCTTTAATTTTGGAGTAAACGACTTGTCAAAATCTGCAGATTATGCGGAGTATTATAACTGGATTGCACCACAGCTTAAAAGCAAAGGATGTGAACTGTACTTCATGTCTGTAAATCCGGTGAATCGTCTGATGCTTCCCAATGCGGGAAGAGCGGACAGAAGTGAGGCGGCAGTCAGATCATTCAATCAGTATATGAAAGCAAATCTGTCTTCTGCTTATACTTATATTGATATGTATTCTTATCTGAAATCAACAGGATACAGCTTTGCCAGTGATCATTACGGAACCGGTACGGTAGATGACGGGCTTCACTATACTACAAGGACATATAAGCGTATTTTTGCAAAATGTATGGATTCATTGAGAGTGCCTGCCTGACCAAATGACAGAGAGCATGATTTAACATACCTGACAAAAGAAAAACATAGTTAAATACCAGATTACTCCTTGCGTGAAAACAGGGAATAGTCTATACTAAAAAGGCGAGACGGCTGTTATCTGAAACAGCGTTTCGTCTTTTTGTGTAAGACCAGAACGATGAGGAGAAAGAGGAAACATAGATATGAAGTTAACAACAGTAAAAGAGATTTACAAAGAGAGAGAAAAATACCTGGATAAAGAGGTTACAGTAGGTGGATGGGTACGAAGCGTACGTGACTCCAAGACATTTGGATTTATCGTGCTTCACGACGGAAGCTTCTTTGAGACTCTTCAGGTAGTTTATCACGATACAATGGAGAACTTTGCTGAGATCAGCAAATTAAACGTAGGTGCAGCGATCATTGTCAAAGGTACACTGGTAGCAACTCCACAGGCAAAACAGCCATTTGAGATCCAGGCAGCAGAAGTTACAGTAGAGGGTAATTCTGCACCTGATTATCCGCTTCAGAAGAAACGCCACAGTCTTGAATACTTAAGAACCATCACACATCTCCGTCCGAGAACAAACACATTCCAGGCAGTATTTCGTGTACGTTCTCTGTGTGCCTATGCGATTCACCGTTTCTTCCAGGAGCAGGGATTTGTTTATGTGCATACTCCGCTGATCACAGGAAGCGACTGTGAAGGTGCAGGTGAGATGTTCCAGGTAACTACTCTGGATATGAACAACGTTCCGACAGATGACAAGGGTGCTGTAGATTACTCTCAGGATTTCTTCGGAAAAGAAACTAATCTGACAGTAAGCGGACAGTTAAACTGCGAGACTTTTGCACAGGCATTCCGCAATGTTTATACTTTCGGACCAACCTTCCGCGCTGAGAATTCCAACACAACCCGCCATGCGGCAGAGTTCTGGATGATCGAGCCGGAATGCGCATTTGCAGATTTAAATGACAACATGGATCTTGCAGAGGCAATGCTGAAATATGTGATCCGTTATGTACTGGAGAATGCACCGGAAGAGATGAATTTCTTCAATTCTTTTGTTGATAAGGGACTTCTGGACAGACTGAACCATGTGATCAATTCTGAGTTTGGTCATGTTACTTACACAGAAGCAGTAGAGCTTCTGGAGAAGAACAACGATAAATTTGACTACAAAGTATTCTGGGGATGCGATCTGCAGACAGAGCATGAACGTTATCTTACAGAAGAAATCTTTAAGAAACCTGTATTTGTAACAGATTATCCGAAGGAGATCAAAGCTTTCTACATGAAGATGAATGAGGATAACAAGACTGTTGCAGCTATGGACTGTCTGGTGCCTGGAATCGGTGAGATCATCGGTGGAAGCCAGAGAGAGGATGACATTGAGAAACTTGAGAAACGTATGGACGAGCTGGGACTTAAGAAAGAGGATTATGACTTCTATCTTGATCTTCGTAAATATGGTTCCACACGCCATTCAGGATTTGGTCTTGGATTTGAACGTTGCGTAATGTACCTTACCGGCATGGGCAACATCCGCGACGTAATTCCATTCCCAAGAACTGTTAAAAACTGTGATTTATAATTTGACTGATATCAGTATTGTGGGAGCATTGAAGCTGCAGAGCAATCCGCAGATATCAAAAATGTTATAGAAAGAGAGATTGGCATGAGATTTATTCATCTTGCAGATGTACACCTTGGTGCAGTTCCTGACAGGGGCTGTCCATGGAGCAGCAGGCGGGAGGAAGAAATCTGGGAACTTTCCGCCGGGTTATTGCGGGTATCCGCGAGAATCCGGTGGATTTGTTATTTATAGCAGGAGATTTGTTCCACCGCCAGCCTCTTCTACGGGAACTGAAAGAAGTAAATAACCTGTTTTCCACCATCGGATACCCGGGTTTATCTGATGGCAGGAAATCATGACTATATTAAGGCTGATTCTTTTTACCGGGATTTTCAGTGGGAAAAGAATGTGACATTTTTTAAGAATGAACAGCTTACCTGTGTGAAAGATGAGAAACTGGATGTTTATGTATATGGACTGAGCTATGAACATCAGGAAATAGAGAATCCTCTGTATGATTCTATACATCCTGCAGAGGGAGATGGGGTTCACATTTTACTGGCTCATGGTGGAGATGCGAAGCATATCCCCATGAATATCAAATCAATTGCTGCGTCAGGATTTGATTATATTGCATTAGGACATATTCATAAACCCCAGATTTTGATCCGGGATAATGCAGCTTATGCAGGTGCGTTGGAGCCTGTTGACAGAAATGATCTGGGTGATCATGGATACATAGAAGGACATCTGGAAAACGGAAGGCTTAAGACAAATTTTGTTCCTTTTGCCTGCCGTTCCTATGAGCAGATTCTTCTGATGCTGCGTGAAGATTCTACACAGGCATCTCTGGAAGATATGCTGAAGGCGGATCTGGCGAATAAAGGACGCATGAATATCTACAGGATCGTGATCCAGGGAACCAGGCACCGGAGCTTCTGCTGCTTCCCGAGAGACTGAAGTCTTTTGGCTACGTAACAGAGGTTCTGGATGAATCAAAGCCTTCCTATGATCTGGAAGCACTTCAAAAAAAATATAGTGGAACACTGATCGGTGACTATATCAGTTATTTTCTTGAAAAAGACAGAAATGCAGTGGAGGAGAAGGCATTATATTATGGTCTTCAGGCTTTACTGGAAACAAGCAGGTGACAGACAGAATATGATTATCAGACAGTTAAATATTAAAAACTCTGGAGAAATCCATGATAAAACTTTAGAGTTTTCTCCGGGAATTAACGTTCTGTATGGAGAGAATGAAAGCGAAAGAGCGATAGTACATACGTATATTAAAAATATGTTTCTCGGAGATATCAGTGAAGCAATCTACGATAATGCAGTTTTTGCTGCGAAGTTAAAGAGTCCGACAGAACAGGATCTGGCTCGGGAGCTGCAAAAATTTATGACCGGCTATCAGGGAACTGCAGACAGCTCTATGGATCTGGGACGGGCCATGCAGATGCTCAAGATGTCCAGAAAGGGTTATCTGTCCAGGCAGACAGAAAACAGAAAGAGACAGAACAGGAGAGGCAGAAACTTCTGACCAGGATGGATGATATCATAAGTGATCTGAATGATCTGAATGGAAAGCTGGATCAGATTAATGAGAAAGAGGAGTCGTTACGGATGCATCCCGGAGATGAAAATGGTGCGGTTATTCTGGATGAGAGAATGGCACAGGCAAAGGCAAAAAGAAACAGCTTTGCAATGGGAATGCTGATATCGGCCGCTGCCGGCATCTTTGGATTGATTCTGACTGCGATTATAGCGGACAGTGTTTCGGTAAGTCTGATCGTAGCGGTTATTGCAGCTGCTTGGTGGGATTTTGTGGAAAACAGCAGCTGAAGTATGCAAGGGAATTTCAGAAGAGAATACGGATGAAGAAACGCTGGGTATCCAGGCAGGAGAAACTCAGATGCAGTAAAGAAAATCTCAGACAGGACTATGATGAGAAAGAAACAGAACTTTGTAACCTTAAGGAAGAATACCGGGAATACGAAGAAAATTCTTTTCTGCTTACATCGGAAGAGCGGGAAGTACAGGCTCTGAATATGGCGATGGAAACCATAGAGAGAATGTCAGGAAATATTCATCTTCAGGTGGGACGAAAGCTGCAGATACGTACTTCTCAGATTTTGAGTGAGATTACAGATGGTGAATATCAGGACGTACAGATGGATGCGGCATCCACATGACAGTAACTACCGGGAACGGAGCGGAAGCACTGGAATGTCTCAGCCGCGGCACTCTGGAGCTGATTTATTTTGCCATGCGCATGGCTGCAGGAGAGCTTCTGTGTCAGGAAGAAGTCTGCCGGTGATACTGGATGATATCTTTGGGATGTATGAGGAAGAAGATCTTGAGGCAGTTCTTGAATGGATGTATAAGGAGAAAAAGCAGGTTATCATCAGTACCTGCAGTAAACGCGAGATGGAACTTCTGGACAGAGAGGGAATCCCTTATGGGAAGCAAATTATTTCCTGAATTTTAATCAGACTGCGAAGCAGTTATTCAGTGTAGGGCCGCATAGAAGAGTGGATTGCATTATATATAACAAAAAGAGAGATTTCATGTACTGCAGGAATTTCGGATGAAACAGCCGGAACAGAACATGAAATCTCTTTTTATAAATTTTACAGAAGTTATTTATTTCTCATCATACTGAGCCATATAATTGCTTACGCAGCGGTTGATCCTGTCAACCGGGTTGAGCAGATAGCTTACGGACTGATCATGATTAAGAGTATCAATGATCAGGGCGATATATTTACTCATATCACAGGAAATGTAGTAATCTTTTGCAAGAAGCTCAGGAGACTGATAGATTAGGTTTGTAGTGAGCAGTTTGTCAAACACTCCTGCCTTATGAGCCTCATCAAATTTCTCGAGTCCGTTTGTAAACAGTCCGAAAGTAGAGCAGATATAAATTCTGCCTGCTCCTCTTTCCTTGAGGAGAGAAGAAATCTTAAGAACTGTATCACCGGAAGAAATCATATCATCGATCAGGATCATATCTTTGCCCTTAAGGTTTGGACCGAGGAATTCGTAAGCTGCGATTGGGTGACGTCCATTGATTCTCTTGGAGTAATCCAGACGTTTGTAATACATACCCATATCAACACCAAGGATATTGGCAAGATAGATTGCGCGGTTCATGCTTCCCTCATCAGGCTGATGATCATGAAATGATCGTTGTCGATGTGAAGTCCTTTCTCATGATTGAGAAGAGCTTTGATAAACTGATAGGATGGCTGTATAGTCTCAAATCCATGCAGAGGTGTTGCATTCTGCACGCGCGCGTCATGTGCGTCAAAAGTGATGATGTTTTCCACACCCATACTTACAAGCTCCTGAAGTGCTGTTGCACAGTCCAGGGATTCTCTGCCGCTGCGGATATTCTGGCGGCTTTCGTACAGATAAGGCATGATCACGTTTACTCTGCGGCTTTGCCGCCGATTGCGCCGATCACACGTTTCAGATCCTGAAAATGGTCATCAGGAGACATAAGATTCTCGTATGGTCCGATGCTGTAGGTAAGACTGTAGTTACATACATCAACCATCAGATAGATATCGTCACCACGTACAGATTCCATGATCGTACATTTCGCCTCACCGGAACCGAAACGTGCTGTCTGGACCGGTATCAGATAGGACTCTCTCTGATAACCCTCAAATGCAAAAGAATCAAGCTCTTCGTGGCTGCGCTCTTTACGCCACTGTATCAGCCATTCATTTACTTTTTCACCCAGATCCTTACAGCTGATCAGAGGGATCAGACCAAGTCTGCCCACCGGAAGTGTAGTTAAATCTTTAGTTGTTGCCTGTGCCATGTTTTATTTTCCTCCTAAAAAAATTTTCTGTATACGGATATCCTTTCCTTCCAGTTTCACCATACGGTAGTTGCTGGCGATTCTCGAAAAGGTTCGTTCGGAATAAGTATCCGAGAAATTTTCCAGTTTCAGATTTGTTGATATGATCGTAGACTTCCTGCGCATGATGCGTTCATTTATGCACAAAAACAACTGGGAAGAGACAAAGCTGTTTGTAAGTTCAGTTCCCAGGTCGTCGATGATCAGCAGATCGCTGTCAAATACAAATTCCTGTCCTTCTGTTTTATCTCTGGAGAATTTGGAGTCTGCCAGCAGTTCAAACAGATCAAATGCGGAAAAGTACATAACGCAATGTGCTGATTCCAGAAGATCATGAGCAATACAGTGAGAAAGAAAAGTCTTACCCACACCGGTATCACCGTAAAGAAACAGATTCTCAAAGGAACTGTCAAAATTTCTCACAAAACCTCTGGCAATATCATAAGCTCTCCGGGCCGTCTCTCTTTCTGTCAGTCCGGTAGCTTCATTCTTCATTGTATCAGAATAATAATCAAAAGAAAAGTGGTCAAAGTTTTCTTTTTGAGAATTTCTTTTAAATTGGACTGCGTATAGAGCAGTTCTATCTCTGCTTTCTTAAAACAGGTACATTTTTGGCTTCCGACGTAACCGGTATCCTGACAGACCGGACACTTATATGGAAGTTCCAGATAATCCTCCGGATATGAGTTACATACCAGCAGGGCATTGCGCTCCTGGGACAGAAGAGAGATTGCAGCTTTAAGGTCCTCAAGACCTGATGATTCTCCGCTTAAGAGTGCTCTTGCTTTTTTGGCGCTTAAGGTGGCAACCTCTTCATCTATTTCGTGGATGCGCGGGATTTTTTTATAAATCTCCTGAGTACGCTCCTCCAGAATACGTCTGTTCTGAGACTGGGTCTTGCTGTATTCCCGCATGATCGTATCATACTGATAATTCTGTAAAGGCATGACTTCACACCCTTTCGTTTGTTTTTTTGTAGCTGTTCAGTGACTTTCAGACGATTATGTCACTGCCGTTACTGATTCAGTAATTTCTTTTCATATTCGTTAAAGTCGTACTGTCGCTGATGGAAATTGTTAAACCGGTTTGATGCAGCCGGTTTGGAAGCTGCTTTTCGCTGGGTATTCTTTTCCAGCTTCTGGCGCTGATGCTGAGCATCGAGGAGCCGGACATCTGCAAGTGTACGGACATTTTTATCTTTCCATCCGGAAAGGATTTTATCTGCATACTGGAAACTTGGCTGTCCGGTAGAGAGAACTGTACGGCTGCAGGCTTCCTGGATGATATCCATGGTAAAACCATAATCATTCAGCCAAGTGTTCATAAGAGAAATCTCTGTATCTACCGGATTTCGTCCGCTGATTCCCATTGATTTAAAAATAGTAAAGTATTCTTTGGCATAACGGGAATTTGTCTCTTTTGCCATGGTGACAGTGGTGATTCCCTCATCTGCCAGGCAAGAGCAACGGTTTCTATGTAACGCATACTCTTATGCCGCGGCTGACACTGTATTCGATCAGGTACTCGATCAGATCAGGCGAGAATTTCAGCTCATCATAGAAAAAACAGGATCTTTTTCATCTCGGTAGGAGTGAGCGTTTTGCCGAGATACTGTTCTGCGATATAGAGGAGCTGTACGATCTCATCATTTTGCTTTAATTCTTTTACACGGTCAGGAGACAGTGCAGTGGCTGATCTGGTGGTCTGCTTCACAGGCTGTGCCGGCGCAGAAGAAGTCCGGGTTTCTGTTTTTGTAACAGGGGCTGTCGAAACGGGTGTGTCGGAAGCAGCAGATTTTACAGGTGGTACATTCAATATGATATCTGCTATATCTTCGTTATTTCTGTAGGTTAAAGTAAGGAGTTTCTCTTTCTCCCAGTATTTCAGAGCGCGGATAATGTCACGTTCTGTACAGAAGAATGATCAGCCATCTGCTCCAGACTGAAGGGTACAGAGGTGTCAGAAAGAAGCCTCAGAAGATAGATATATACTTTCACAAATTCTCCATTGGCCCCAGGCATATAGTTGTCTATGAAATTGTTGGTTAATACAGTTACTTCCGCATTGCGGGAATTCTGTAAAGTGATCATAGCCATGAATTTCCACTCTCTTTCATAATAATAAGATGTTAGGGTCAAAAGGTATTTTGCCCCTAACCTGATATCCACGAATTGCTCCGCTGCAAAGCAGCTCCCACAATTCTCATAATAATAAGATGTCAGAGTAAAAAAAGATATTTTTCCTCTGACTTGATATCTATGAATTATAGCACAACATTTTTTAAAAGAGAATAGGGGATTTTTGTCGAAGATTTCATCCACATTTGAATGTGGATAATGTGGATAATGTGGAAAGGTGAAATATGGTATATATTATTGGAAACCTGAAAAATGTTGAATTTCAGGGAAAAACGGAGTATTACGGGGACGAATAATGTCGAATTATGTTAAGTGATTTATGCACATATACATCCACATATGCAGGCAGATGAAAATGTGTATAACGATGTGGAAAATGTGGATAAATGATCTGAACTGTTATAAATAAAGGAAGAACTGAGGGGGATAAAATGTTTATAACTTTTTAATGGAAATTGTCGACAGAGACACAAGTGTTCAGTATCTTCTATTGCTATAAGTTGGGCGTTTGTAAAAAACAGGACAATTCTGAAAAATTATTTTCCGAATTGTCCTGTGTAAATTGCTGATATTTATGTCAGGCAGAAACATTATTTACCCAGCAGATGCTCCCCGATATTTACAACATCTCCGGCTCCATGGTGATGAGCAGATCACCCTCCTGGCAGTTGGAGAGCAGATAATTCTCAATCTCATCAAAGGTAGGGAAATACTCGCAGGGAGTTCCCAGTTCCTGAATACGCTTCTGCAGATCTTCAGAAGAAATTCCCAGAGTATCGGTTTCTCTTGCTGCATAAATATCCGCAACTACCACATGATCTGCCAGGCTGAGTGCTTTGGCAAACTCCGGAAGCAGAGCTTTGGTACGGGTATATGTATGTGGCTGGAATACACACCATAATTTCTTATGGGGATAATTGTGTGCGGCATGAAGAGTTGCTTCAATTTCTGTAGGATGATGTGCATAATCGTCTACGATCGTAACCCCTGCAACTTCTCCTTTATACTGGAAACGGCGGTCTGTTCCTGTGAAACTTCCAAGTCCCTTGATGATCACTTCTTCGGAAAGACCAAGAAGATGACCGAGGGCAATTGCTGCCAGTGCATTGGAAACATTGTGGATGCCCGGCACTTTCAGATAATAGCTGCCAACCTTAACGCCATTGCGCAGAACGGAGAAGGAAGCATGTCCATATTTGTCATAAGTGATATCTGCTGCCTGATAATCTGCATCATGTTCCAGACCATAAGTGATCACATTACATGGAAGATCCCGGATGATATCTTCATATTTCGGAGTATCTGCATTGATGATCAGTGTACCGTCAGCAGGAAGAAGCTCTGCAAAGCGGCGGAAGGAATGACGGATATCGTCAATATCCTTAAAGAAATCCAGATGGTCTGCATCCATATTCAGGATAATACTGATCTTCGGGAAAAAGCTCAGAAAGCTGTTTGTGTATTCGCAGGCTTCTGTGACAAAAGTCTCAGAATTGCCTACGCGGATGTTTCCGCCGATAGCAGGAAGAATACCTCCCACACTGATGGTCGGGTCACAGTCTCCTGCAAGAAGAATGTGAGATACCATAGATGTCGTGGTTGTTTTTCCATGAGTTCCGGAAATGGCAACAGGAGTATCATAATTCCTCATGATCTGTCCGAGAAGCTCTGCACGTGTGAGCATTGGAAGTCCTTTTTCCTTTGCACAGGCAAATTCCGGGTTGTCAGGATGGATAGCTGCGGTATATACCACAACATCTACGTCATCGGTAATGTTTGTGGCACGCTGTCCGTAATAGATGGTGGCTCCCTTTTTCTCCAGTGCCTGCGTAAGAGGACTGGATTTGGAATCGGAACCGGAAATGACAAAATCCTCGCCGAGAAGAATCTCGGCCAGTCCGCTCATGCTGATGCCGCCGATACCGATAAAATGTATATGAAGTGGTTTGTGAAAATCTATCTGATACATAGTATGTTCTCCTTGATTAATTATTTACAAATCTTTATAAATCCGGTAACTGTAACATATTCGCATAGTTACTGGAACTGTTTTATCTGTCTGTTTATTATACTCCCTGTGCCTTAAAATGAAAAGGACTTCTTTTGGTTGATAAAAAATTACAAAAAACGACATTGGATATATGAAAAATGCCTAATAATATATCGGTGGAAATACAGACTCAATAAAAAACGTGTGCAAAAATCATAAAAAAACAAAAAAATGAGAAACAAAAATTGTAAATAATGTTCACTAACAGATAAAAGTGTGTTATAATTAAATAATCATAACCTGTAACTGTTCAGTGCCTCGCGAAACAGCAGACTGACGAATAGTTACCATAACTACAACAAGAGGTGATTGCATGATTAAGAAAGAAATGATAGCTATGCTTCTGGCCGGCGGTCAGGGCAGCAGACTGGGTGTACTGACAGAAAAAGTAGCGAAACCTGCAGTTGCTTTTGGCGGGAAATATCGTATCATAGATTTTCCTTTAAGTAACTGTATTAATTCAGGCATCGATACAGTAGGTGTATTGACACAGTATCAGCCATTGCGACTTAATACACATATCGGAATTGGTATTCCATGGGATCTTGACAGAAACGAAGGTGGTGTAACAGTATTGCCGCCTTACGAGAAGAGTACCAGCAGTGAGTGGTACACAGGAACAGCCAATGCAATCTTCCAGAATATGGATTACATGGAACAGTATAATCCGGATTATGTCCTGATCTTATCCGGTGACCATATCTATAAGATGGATTATGAAGTAATGCTTGATTTCCATAAAGCGAATAAAGCGGATGTGACGATTGCCTGTATGCCGGTACCTATTGAGGAAGCAAGCCGTTTTGGTATCATGGTAACAGATGACATAGGACGCATTACGGAGTTTGAGGAGAAACCGGAGCATCCAAGCAGCAATCTGGCGTCCATGGGAATTTATATTTTCAGCTGGCCTGCTTTAAAGGAAGCACTGATGTCTCTGAAGGATCAGAACAGCTGTGATTTTGGCAAACATGTTCTTCCATACTGCAAGGAGAAAGGTGAGAGACTTTTCGCCTACGAATACAATGGATACTGGAAGGATGTAGGAACACTGGGTTCTTATTGGGAGGCCAATATGGAACTGATCGATATTATTCCGGAATTTAATCTCTATGAAGAATTCTGGAAGATTTACACAAAGGGAGATATTATCCCGCCTCAGTATATTTCGGCAGATGCGGTTACAGACAGATGTCTGATCGGTGAGGGTGCAGAAATTTACGGGGAAATACATAATTCTGTGATCGGACCAAATGTTGTGATCGGAAAAGGCAGCGTGATCCGTGATTCCATTATCATGCGCAATTCTACCATTGGTGAGGGCGTACAGATGGATAAGGCTATTATTGCCGAGGATGTTACTATTGGAAACAATGTTGTACTGGGATGTGGTGAGGAAGCACCGAATGTGCTGAAACCTGCAGTTTATGCATTTGGAATTGCTACGGTTGGTGAACGCAGCGTGATCCCGGATAATGTAAGGATCGGAAAGAATACAGCAATCTCAGGTATAACTGTTCCTGAGGATTATCCTGATGGTGAGCTGGCCGGCGGACAGGTAATTACAGCAAAGGACGGTGACGAATAATGAGAGCGATAGGTATTATTTTGGCTGGCGGTAATAATAACCGCATGAGAGAATTATCAAATAAGAGGCAATCGCAGCAATGCCGATTGCCGGAAGCTACAGAAGTATCGACTTCGCACTGAGCAACATGGCGAGTTCTCATATTCAGAGAGTTGCTGTTCTGACACAGTACAATGCCCGTTCTCTGAATGAACATTTAAGCTCTTCCAAATGGTGGGATTTCGGAAGAAAACAGGGTGGTCTCTTTGTATTTACACCTACGATCACAAAAGAGAACAGTCTGTGGTATCAGGGAACAGCAGATGCTATTTATCAGAATCTGGAATTCCTTAAAAGCAGTCATGAACCATATGTAGTGATCGCATCCGGCGACTGCGTTTATAAGATGGATTACAACAAGGTTCTTGAATATCATATTGCGAAACGTGCAGATGTTACGGTAGTATGCACTACCTGCGATAATCCCAGTGAGATTGAGAGATTTGGTGTTCTCCGTATGAATGAGGACTGCAGGATTGAGGAATTTGAAGAGAAGCCAATGGTTTCTTCTTATAATACAATTTCAACAGGTATCTATGTTATCCGAAGAAGACAGCTGATCGAGCTGATCGAGAGAGCTGCGCTGGAAGGCAGACATGATTTTGTAAAGGATATTCTGATCCGCTACAAGAATCTTAAGAGAATCTATGGATATAAGATTGACACATACTGGAGCAATATCTCCACAGCAGAAGCATATTATAAGACAAATATGGATTTCCTGAAACCGGAGATCAGAAACTATTTCTTCAAACAGGAACCGACAATTAAGACAAAGATTGATGATCTGCCTCCTGCAAAATACAATCCGGGAGCACAGGTGAAGAACAGCCTGGTTGCCAGCGGATGTATTATCAATGGTACGGTGGAGAATTCCGTTCTTTTTAAAGACGTATTTGTAGGAAATAACTGCGTGATCAAGAACTCTGTGATTTTAAACAATGTATATCTGGGAGATAATACTCATATTGAGAACTGCATTGTTGAAAGCCGGGATACTATTCGTGCAAATTCGTATTACTGTGGCGACGGTGAAGTGAAGATCGTCGTGGAGAAAAATGACAGATATATACTGTAAATAAAACAGCCGGATAGATTCGGTAAATCGAAAGGAGTAAATTTGTATCATGAATATTACTGACGTGCGTGTGAGGAAGGTAGCAAAAGAAGGAAAGATGAAAGCGGTTGTTTCCATAACAATCGATGATGAATTTGTAGTACATGATATCAAGGTGATTGAAGGAGAAAAAGGGTTATTTATCGCTATGCCAAGCCGTAAGGCAACAGACGGAGAATATCGTGATATTGCACATCCGATCAATTCTGCAACACGTGACAGGATCCAGACGATCATTCTGGACAAGTTCCAGGAAGTTATGGATGCGGAACCGGAAGAAGCTGCAGAAGCGGAATAACCGGTGAATAAAGAACTGTAAACAAATAAGAAGAAGCACAGGCACTGTCTCTGAAAAAGGGCAGTGCCTGTTTTTTGTTAGCATTGGTGAAAAAGTAAAATGTTGTTACTGTTCACAGCAACACGCTTCGCGGGATATTACCAGTGAACAGTAACGAAAATATTACATAGTTATTACATAAGTTAATAAAAAGTGTTGATTTTTTTACGAAATATGATATACTGGGTTTCAGATTAACGAGAAAGGTGATTGATTTATGAAGAAAAAAGTTTTTTCATTACTGCTGGCCGGAATGCTTACTTTTTCCATGGGAACAACTGCATATGCAACAGAAGATGCGATTGCTGATATGCAGGCTCAGAAACAGCAGGCAGAAGCCGGACTTGCCCAGACACAGGCGAATATTGACAGCTTCAGAGCAAGAAGCAGGAGCTGGAGAACTATCTGTCTGATTTGAATACACAGTATGAAGACCTGACTAATGCAATTTCTGAACTCAGCATACAGGCCGGAGAGAAAGAGAATGAGCTGAAACAGCTTCACACAGAATTAAAGAAAGCTAAGAAAGCATTAAATAAACAGTACGATGATATGAAACTTCGTATTCAGTATATGTATGAGAATGGTGGTACCTCTGCATTAGAGACTTTGCTGTCATCTAAGGATCTTTCTGAGTTCCTCAACAATGCAGAGAGTGTTGCGAAGATTTCCCAGTATGACAGGACTATGCTGGAGAAATGCGAGAACCTTCAGAACACTATCAAAGATCAGGAAACAACTGCTGAGGAAGAGAAGGCTGCTATTGATCAGCTTCTTGAAGAGAGAGCGGCCAAACAGCAGGAGGTTCAGAATCTTGCAGCAAGCACAAGTGATAACATCTCTTCCTATGTAAGCCAGATCAGCGCAAGCCAGGAAGAAGCAGCAGCACTGACTGCAGAAATCAACAATGCAGATAACAGCATTGCTCAGCTTGTGCAGCAGGCAGAAGAGGAAAAAGCAGCCAGAGAGGCAGCGCAGGCACAGGCCGAAGCAGAGGCGGCAGCGGCACAGGAACAGGATGCAGAAGAGAGTTCTGATGATTATGAAGAAGATACAGATTCCTATGAGGAAGACTCTTCGGACAGTCAGGATTCTTCGGAGACTGAAGGATCTGAGGATGCTTCTGAAGATTCAGGAGATTCTGATGATGAAGATACATACGAAGAGAACGATGCAGATTTCTATGAGGGAGACTCTGACAGCAATGAATCAGAAGATACATTTGACAGCCAGGCATCCTCAGACAGTTCTTCCGGTCAGGGAAAATACCTTGGTAACTTTACACTGACTGCATATTGCAACTGTGCACAGTGCTGCGGTACAGCAGGTAACCTGACAGCCAGCGGAACAGTTCCGACAGCAGGACGTACTGTAGCTATGGCGGGAGTACCCTTTGGAACACAGCTTCTGATCAACGGAAATGTATACACAGTAGAGGATCTGGGAACACCTTATGGACATGTTGATATTTATTGTGACAGCCATTCAGAAGCATTAAGCTTCGGACTTCAGTCTGCTGAGGTTTATCAGTTGAACTGATAACAAAACAATAATGTGATTAAGAACTCTGGTAAAACAGGGTTCTTTTTTCGGATTTTTGCCCGGATTGCTATAACATAGGTGGTTTAACTTGAGGATTCAGATGCCTGATGATAAAATGATATATCAGATTTATATACGGTAAAATATAATTGGAATGGAGATAAACAATGAGAATCTGTGGCTTTAATAAAACGACATTGCTGGACTATCCGGGAAAGGTAGCCAGTACTATATTTCTGGGTGGATGCAATTTCCGCTGTCCGTTCTGTCAGAATGGTATATTGGTTGTGGCTCCCGGAGAACAGCCGGATTACAGTCAGGAGGAACTTTTGACTTTTTTGAAAAAAAGAAAGGGGATTCTGGACGGGGTCTGCATTTCAGGAGGGGAACCTACACTGTCAGATGGTCTGGAGGAATTTCTGGGAAAAATCAAAGAGCTGGGCTATGCTGTTAAACTGGACACCAATGGCTCACGTCCGAAGATTGTAAAACATCTGGCAGAAGCCGGACTGATCGATAAAGTAGCTATGGATATCAAAGCCTGTCCGGATAACTATGGAAATCTGACCGGAATAGAAAAGCCTGATATGGACAGTATTTTTGAGACAGCAGATTTTCTGCTGCATGGGAATCTGGACTATGAATTCAGAACAACAGTAGTACGGGAACTGCATACGCAGAAGGATTTTGAAGAAATCGCCGGGTGGCTGGCAGGAGCGAAAGAATATTATCTGCAGGCTTATAAGGACTCAGATGGAGTCCTCAGGCCTGGATATGGAAGCTATACTTTTGAAGAACTTCAGAATTTTCAGAAGATTCTTCAAAAGACGATTTTATCTGTGGGAATCCGGGGCATCGATTAAACGATACCAGTAACCGCCGCGCATTTTTGGAATATCTATATAGCTGCTTTCTTTGAAGTAAGGAAAGCCAAACATATTTGCCATAAAGCGTTCCTGCTGATTATAAACGCCGGGAACGCCGAGGATATACTGTCCGTTATTTCTTTGTCCTAAAAGCAAATATCCGAAATTATAATGCCCATACTGGAGAAAACGGTTATTGCGCAGTGCACAGTAATGCCGCGGAAAATGCTTCAGGTCATCAAGGTGTATCTTCCATGCAGAAATCAGTTCGCCATCGGAGAAGGGGGAAAATTCGGCAGAGGTTTTTCTGTTTTCTGCATTTCTTTCCGGGACAGGATTGCCGGCATTTTCAGAACTATTGGAATCTTCAACAGTATTATCTGAGATATAGGATGACTCTGTTCCTGGCTTGTTATCAGATGTTCCCTGAGCCGGAATGTTGGCAGACGGTTCAATTGATAAAGAATCGTCAGGAACTTTTGTAAGCGAGGTATCTTCGGGTTTTTCTGAAATATCTTCAAGTTCTTCGGGCATTTCCTGTAATACCATATCTGCCGGAACTTCGGGTTTCTGTGAAGTGATTTTCGCAGATTCAGGAATATCTGCGTCAGGCATAGCTTTTATTTCATGGAAATTCTCCGGACGTATAGGCTGATCGTCCCATTCAGTACCAAAGAATCCGCCGGTATCTGAAGTAATGATCATTCCGCCCAACTTACCCATTGCAACGCCGGAGTCATTCATATCTGTTGCATCTGTTATGATCAGGCATTCTACAGTTTCTTTTTCTGTCTCGCAGGTATCCAGAAGAATTCCGTTGATCAGGCCATCCTTTCGTGTAAATCCATAAATATTGCATTTTACATTTTCAGGCAGCCCCGGACAATGCAGATGAATCTCAACAGAACATTGCTGATCTTTTACTTCAACTTTAATAAATCCGCAATTGCTGCCTTTCTTTCCGCTTTCATAGTCATATACATATGCGATAAAACGCCGATATCCAGCCAAAATCCTTCCTCCGTAAAACCAGATTCAATAATGTATATGACCATCAGAAGAAAATATTCGAAAAAATTAAAAAAATTTGAAAAAATCTATTGACAAACTGCGATTTTATTAATATAATAGCACTTGCATTGACGAAGCGTGGCTCAGTTTGGTAGAGCGCTGCGTTCGGGACGCAGAGGTCGTGGGTTCGAATCCCGTCGCTTCGACTACGCATAGGAAGTCTGAAACCAATTGGTTTTCAGGCTTTCTTTTTGCTATTCTGGTAGTGATGCAACAGCAGAAAGGAAAGGAAAAGTTGACAGATCAGGAACGTTTTATGAAAGAAGCTATCCGTCAGGCGAAGAAGGCAGAAGCTCTGGAAGAAGTGCCAATCGGCTGTGTGATCGTGCATGAGGGTAAGATCATCGCACGTGGATATAACAGAAGAAACACAGATAAAAATACACTCTCCCATGCAGAACTGAATGCAATCCGCAAAGCCAGTAAAAAACTTGGAGACTGGCGGCTGGAGGGATGCACTATGTATGTGACGCTGGAACCATGCCAGATGTGCTCCGGGGCACTTGTCCAGTCCAGAATAGATGAAGTAGTGATCGGCTGTATGAATGCCAAAGCGGGCTGCGCAGGTTCTGTGATGAATCTTTTGCAGGTGGATGGATTTAATCATCAGGTAAAGATTACACAGGGAGTTCTGGAAGAGGAATGTTCTTCTATGTTATCTGAGTTTTTCAGAAAGCTTCGTGAGAAAAAGAAGCAGGAAAAGGCAGCCCTTAAAGCTGCACAGGAAAATCCGGAGGGAGAACCGGAATAATAAAAGTAAAAGACAGACAAAAACAGGAAGAATCTTAAAGGCAATAAGAGTAATAAAAATAACAGAAGTAATGTTACAGGCAGAAATAAAAAGAGGCGAATAAAAAGAATGAAAAAAGATACAACAAACGACATGACCGTCGGCAGTCCGGTGAGTCTGATAATAAAATTTATGATCCCAATGTGCCTGGGAAATCTTTTTCAGCAGTTTTATAATATTGCAGATTCCATTGTTGCCGGAAAATTTATCGGAGTAAATGCCCTTGCAGCTATCGGAAGCACCGGTTCACTGATGTTTTTTGTGACCGGCTGGCTGAATGGACTCAGCAGTGGATTTGCGATTATCGTAGCCCAGATGTTCGGAGCGAAAAAATTTGACAGGATGCGCCATTATGTTGCCATGTCCATTTACCTTATGGCTGCATTTTCCATTGTCATGACCATAGGATTCAGTCTTGCGAACAAACCAATCCTGCATCTGATGAATTCACCGGAAGAGGTATTTGGTGATGTAACTGCATATATGGGAATTATTTATGCAGGTCTTATTATCACAGGTGCATATAATGCACTTGCGGCTTTCCTGCGTGCGCTGGGTGACTCCAAGTCGCCATTGTATTTCCTGATCATTTCAGCTGTGATCAATGTTATTCTGGATGTAGTTTTTATTGTAGTCTTTGGAATGGGTGTAGAAGGATGCGGATATGCCACAGTGATCGCACAGGGAATTTCGGCAGTGTGCTGCCTGATTTATATTGTAAAAAGATTTCCGATCCTTCATCTGGAACGGAAGGATTTTGAGATATGCTGGGACAGTTTCGGCAGACTTCTGAAGCTTGGAATTCCTATGGGACTGCAGTTTTCGATTACAGCAATCGGAACCATTATTGTACAGGGCGCGGTCAATATTTACGGACCTGTACATATGGCCGGATTCTCTGCTGCCGGTAAGATCCAGAATATTTTTGCCACAGTATTTACAGCCTTCGGTGCAACCATAGCAACCTATGTAGGTCAGAACAGGGGCGCAGGAAAAATGGATCGTGTGAAAC
>ENA-OQCX01000222-OQCX01000222.1-human-gut-metagenome-genome-assembly--contig:-NODE-222-length-30068-cov-2.778698_pt1 | contig 30068 bp, 32 predicted proteins | sample MGYA00242762_ERZ504587 | MGnify/ENA primary metagenome ERZ504587 (study PRJEB26092, sample SAMD00036337) | human gut metagenome | host: Homo sapiens | study: EMG produced TPA metagenomics assembly of...
TGCAAGAGTTAAAAAGAGTATCCTAAAGAAATCCAAAACGTATTTCTGGCAAGACATTCATGTCCCGCAAACATCCACGCAAAATCCAAATGCACACCTGCATATTCCACTCCTGCCCCGGCCGTAGCATAACTGGCATCTCCTTTATTCTTATCACCATAATGATAACCGCCACGCAACATGAGATGCTCCATCCATGCATATTCCGCCCCGGCACTTACATTTAACGCCTGTACATCATCGGGGGAAAGCCTGTAACCCAGATCAGCGGTCAAAGTCAACCTATGCATTGATGCAAAAGGCAAGTCAGCAGCACCTCCTACTTTGACCATTGCAGGAAGAGCCTCTTTAGAGGTTAGGTATTTTATTTTCGGTCCAAGATTACTCGCATGAATCCCGACCGACCAACCGGCACCTTCCCAATCCTTTATCTCACGCTTATATAATATCCCCAAATCAAAAGCCACAGAACTCGCACCGTTGCTATTTCCTATCTTACCCATATCCGAATACAGATATTTAAAAGTAGCGGAAACCGAAAGATTCTTTATGACCTCGTATGCATAACCTGCCGCCACAGCTATTTCTTTGGGATGTATTCCCGAAGCATCCTCCCCTATTCCATCCATCTCCGGATAGCCGAAATAACGGAAACCTAACAGAATGGCATTGCGCTTATTAATTTTATAAAAACCGCCTAAACTATGAAGAGAGTATCCAGACTCATAGTCACGCATCCACGGGGAATAAGTATACGTAACCCCACCTTTGTGCATGGCCTCCGATAAAGTTGCCGCACCATTATGGAAAACGGCATTATTTACCCTCGAAATCGCCACACCGGCACCTCCCATGGCTGCGCTGCGTGCATCAACCGGTATAGTCAGATAGTTTGCCGCTCCGGTATTGACAGGTCCGGAATCCTCTTGTCCATAAGCTTTAATAAAAGTTATGCCTATTATAAACAGATATAGTCCTATTCGTTTCATGTCCTATTTCATTTTATCAGGATTAGTACTTGATAAATTTCTCTCTGATCTCCATCCCGTTCGCTCGGTACACCAATGTATAATATCCGGCAGAAAGCTTGGTTATGTCCACAGAATGCAAGGAGCGGCTTCAAGTTCCAAATGAAGACTCAGCACCTTATTGCCAATGCCATTATACAAAGTCAGTTCTCCATTACCAGCCATACTGCTGCTTACACTAAATATCAGAGTATTATCAGTTACCTGATTGGACTTCAATGTAAAAGGATGAAGATTAGAAACATCTATCTTTAAAGCAGCTGTGGCATCCACGCATCCGTGCCCCAACTGGCCGGTATACCTCGGATTATATTCATCCAAATCGTATGCGCTTTGATAGAGGATTTCCTTCAGAGTTTCCGGTGTAAAACCTTTCTTGCCTACCCCATACTTCTCTATCACCAGTGCTGCCACACCGCTGACCAGCGGACACGCCATAGATGTACCGGCCAGATATTCATAATTACCGGCCAGTTTTGTAGTCGTACTCCATATCCGCCCATCTCCGTTCAATGCTCCTCCGGGAGCAGAAATATCCATATATGTACCATAATTGGAATAAGAAGCCTTTCTATAATCGGCCTCAATGGCTGCAACCGCAACTACCTTGTCATAATCAGCCGGCGCCGCTATCCTGGGGTCAGAAGTATTCGCATTGCCTGATGCAAACAATACAATCCCTCCTTTCATTGGACTTCCGTCAAGTTGCTCTCCGTTGTTATCACATCCGGCATATTTTATAAAGTAATCAATGGCTTCCTTATGTACAGGATTAATATATGAAGAGGTATTCCTCCCCGTTCCGACAGCGTATCCCCAACTATTCTGACTGATAACAGCTCCATTATCAGCACCATATTTAATAGCGGCAGCAATAAACGGATCAGAAGCGACTTCTCCTCCAGTGGAAGTCAGACTTTTTAAAATTTGGCAACTCATGAGTTTCACCCCACTGCCGGGAGTTCCGTTCCCTCCTGCAATGCTGCTGATACCTGTTTCATTATTATTTGTCGCACCAATAGTACCCGCCACATGAGTTCCGTGACGATGAGGGACCAAAATTGCATTATCATCTACAAAATTATAACCATGTACATCATCTATATACCCATTGCCATCATCATCTATACCATTCTTTGGTATCTCACCCGGATTCGTCCATAAATTATCCTGCAAATCAGGATGCTCCTGATTAATGCCGCCATCTACAACCGCTACAATAATAGCCGGATTCCCATTGTATTGTTTCCACACATCAACTAAACGGATATCCGCACCTTCCCTCTGCCAGGATTCTGTACCGGGATTATCAAAATACCATTGTTTGGATAAATCCGGATCATTGAACAACCACTCCCCCACTCTGATACCATACATATCCCATACTGTTTCCGGCCTTGCCTGGAAACTATCTTAGGAACAGGAACAGCCATTTCAATACCATCTAGAAAAGCTACTTCAGCAGCTGCACGAGTCGCTGATGTGTCTTTGGAGAACCAAACATTGTACCATAAATGAAGCCCCTCCTTACGATACGTTCTTCAAATTTGCCGGCGTAGGGAAACGTACGTTCCATTCTCTCTATTTTCAAAGAAGAGGCAGCCCGGTCCAACACCTTAATTCCTGTCCTTACCGTGTTGCCAATACTCCTTATCTGCACCTCTTCTGTAGGTTCTTCTTTCAGTTTCACATAAATACAACCCTGAAGTGCATCTTCATCTGATAAATCAAAAATCAGCTGATTCCCTTCCGGTTTATCGGAAACAGAAGGAATTTCTTCTTGATGGCACGAGGCTATCAATATAATCATCAGAAAAAAAAGGACAGTCTTTTTCATTATAATATTCTGTGTTGTTAGTTGAAGTAATTAATTATTTCACAAATATAGCGTATTTCCCCGGTCTTGCAATGAAAAGGGGAAACAACCTCATTGAAATAAAAAGGTAAGCCTTTTTTCTTGTATTTTTGTCCGGCTGCGTTCATTGCTTCACCTTGGTGAAGAAGCGATTTCACTTAGGTAAACAGCCGTTGTCACATGGGTGAAGCAGTTGCTTCACCCATGTGAAATATCAAACGGAACGGAGTGAAGATATGATAAGGAACATCAAAAAACGGGAATAGAGTAAACCAACCCGACAGAAATACGTTGCGTGTCCGGACTCGTGCTTCCCAAAGCCTGCGCACGCCGGGTCAAATGATGCCCTTTATATAAAAGATGGGCAAAGATAAGCAGTTCACTATTACGCATCGGGAAATATTCCACACACGCCTGCGCATTCCATGTAGTACGATAAAGCCCTTTCTCAAAATGCCCGTTTGCTTTATAAATGCCTGCCCTCTCATAAGCGCCTTTCAAATAAAGATTCCAATTGGGATGAACGCGATAGTCAAAGTTTACCACGGTACTAAAGTATTCCGCATTCTGCGCCGTGGACGGAGCTGTTAAAACAGGACCTTGCAAATCACTGATAATGCCTTTGCTATCCAGCCCTTCACGAGAATACATTAAATCAATATAAGCAATAACAGGGCCTTTCTCATAAATATTACCCGCCGTAAAACAACAAAGATTCTTACCTTCCGCCAGCTGCCCATATGAGCCGCATATCGTAATTGTACCGCGTTATCAAAGAAGAACCCGTTCCAATTGACTGTTGACAGAACAGGAACTTTAGCTTTTTCCACTCCTTGCGGCAAACCGTAAAGATAGGTTTCATCATTTTCTCCACTACGGTTATTTACTACCTGAAGCACCAACTCATTGGTGGATGACAGATTGAATCTTCCCGCCACTCCTGCCTGATAACAACTGATGTTATCATTAAACTCACTATACTCGCGGACTTTGATGGCATTGACATAATATTCATAGCCACCCAAAGCGATATCTTGTTTTCCGGCAGTCAACGTGAATTTATCAGACATTTTCCAATTCACCAAAGCATACTCAATGGAAGAGGACAAATTATCCAACGAGTGGGGATTGCTGTATTTATTAAACGACTGACGGAAATGATAAGAAAATTGTTTACTGAAAGAACCTAATATCTCCAGTTTTACACGATTCAGTTTAAAAGAGGCATCCTCTAAATCTCCTTCAATAAAGTTGGCAACTCCCGAAGTGGAGAATTGCAGGTTCATGTGTGCCGAAAGATTCGGATTGCTATTAGGAAACAAACGTCCCACCAAACTACGGATAGAATCATCCGGACTGATTAACGGCTGTTCTTGCGCCTTCAAAGTCAATACGACGCATAATAAGATACAGCATGACAAGAGTAGTCTTTTCATGGGGTATTTTCGTAGTATTAAATTTCGGTTAATGTAATAAATCAGGGATAATAAAACCGAAGATGCTTAAATCATTCCTCTTTTCTTCAATTCTTCTGCCGCAACCTCCAGCTCTTTATACCATTCTTCACCAAATTTCCGCACCAACGGTTCCTTTAAGAACTTGTATACAGGAAGGTTCTCTTTTTTTCCCAATAACACGGCGGCTTTACATACATCCCAACGATGGTAATTCACCGCTTTATAAGGGCCATAATCACCTATACGGATGGGATAAAGATGACAAGAGATTGGTTTATAGAAATCGGTCTTACCTGCCCGGAAGGCTTTCTCGATGGCACAATAACAATACCCTTTCTCGTCATAACAGGTAAATACACAATCTTTCTGATTGACGATGGAAGTTACCAAATCGCCCTCTTCATCTGTATAAACCACTCCCTGCTTATCAATCACCGCCCGTGCCTCGGGTGAAAGCTCGTCCCAAATAACAGGAAGCACCTCTTCCAGTTTTTCCACTTCATCCAATTCCACCGGTGCACCGGCATCTCCCTCTATGCAGCACTCACCTTTGCAGGCATCGAGATTACAAAGAAATTTCTCACGAAACACATCAAGGGAGATTACAACATCATCTATCTGTATCATCTCTTATTAAATTAAAATGTCATTCCGGACAAAGTGACGAATCCATGCTTCATTACAGATTCCTCACCTTGTTCAGAATGACAAATAAATATACTTTCTACATTATTTTATCAAATCCCGTCCGGTCATGTCGGCAGGCTGGGGCATACCCAAAATGTGCAAGATAGAAGGAGCAACATCTGCCAATACACCATTTTCCACTTTAGCATTCTTGTTCTCTGTTACATATACAAATGGAACAGGGTTCAAAGAGTGAGCCGTATTAGGTGTACCATCTTCATTCAGTGCATGGTCGGCATTACCGTGGTCGGCAATAATGATTATCTTCAATATCTATAGCTTGGCAGCTTCCACTGTATCTTTCACGCACTCGTCAATAGCCTTCACTGCTTTTTCAATAGCGTCATAGATACCTGTATGACCTACCATATCACCATTAGCGTAATTCACGACAATGAAATCGAATTTCTGGGTCTTGATGGCTTCTACCAATTATCCTTCACTTCATAAGCACTCATCTCAGGCTTCAAGTCGTAAGTAGCCACTTCGGAGATGGAACCAAGATACGCTCTTCGGCATCATACGGAGTTTCACGACCACCATTGAAGAAGAAAGTCACGTGAGCATACTTTTCCGTTTCTGCAATGTGTAACTGAGTCTTACCGTTAGCAGCCAGATATTCACCCAACGTATTTTGAACATTTTCCTTGTCGAACAGAATATGAACACCCTTGAAAGACGCATCATACGGAGTCATGCAATAAAACTGCAAGCCCGGAATAGTATGCATACCTTGTTCCGGCATATCCTGTTGAGTCAGCACAACAGTCAATTCCTTGGCACGGTCGTTACGGTAGTTGAAGAAGATAACCACATCACCTTCTTTGATGGTACCGTCTACGGTAGAATTATTGATCGGTTTGATGAATTCATCTGTAACACCTTCATCGTATGATTCCTGCATAGCCTGAACCATATCGGTGGCTTGCTTTCCTTTACCTTCAACCAACAGGTCGTATGCTTCTTTCACACGTTCCCAACGCTTGTCACGATCCATAGCATAGAAGCGACCAACGATAGAAGCGATTTTACCGGCTGATTTTTCACAGTGCGCAGTCAGTTGTTCGATAAAGCCTTTACCACTCTTCGGGTCTGTGTCACGACCATCCATAAAGCAGTGGATAAATGTATTTTCAATGCCATATTCTTTAGAGATATCGCAAAGTTTGAACAAATGATCGAATGAACTGTGTACACCACCGTTTGAAGTCAATCCCATAAAGTGGATGTTCTTGCCATTTTCCTTTGCGTAAGAGAAAGCGGAAACAATCTCGGGATTCTTCATTATGCTGTTGTCGGCACATGCACGGTTAATCTTTACCAAATCCTGATAAACGATACGTCCTGCACCGATATTCAAGTGTCCTACTTCGGAGTTACCCATCTGTCCGTCGGGCAAACCAACGTTCTCACCGCTAGCTGCAATTTAGAGTGCGGATAGTTTGCCAACAGAGAATCCCAGTAAGGAGTGGGAGTGTTAAAGATTACATCGTCTTTACCTTGATCGCCGATACCCCAACCATCAAGAATCATTAAAAGGGCTTTTTTACTCATAATCTTATTTTGTTTAAAGTTTATCCTTGCTTTTTCCGGGTGCAAAGGTACAAAAAAGCCCTGTCAATGAATAATGTTTCACCTATTTTTTATAGAGGAAGTTCGATGATAAAATGCAGTCCGTCTTTAAATTCCATATCCCGAGTCAATTTTGCATTCATACGCCCGGCAATCATTTCACAAACCAGCAAAACAATATCCGGCGCACCGGCAAGACACGCCCCCCCCTTTGTTCTGTAATGCGGTTAATATACTTCGGCAAATACTCTAATTATATTATTTGATTAGTACGTATTACACATTCTTCCGGAAATCGATATAGAAGCTTTGATTCTTGTGTTATAAAACATACCTTTTCATCTTGCTGTTTATGAATAAATTGCATTTCTTTGCATCGGGACAGTTCAGCACAGTTTGCATTGTCCGCGTAAAACCTTAAACAGTTCATGAAAGTTACCTTTGGACAGCAGACCACTAAAGTGAAACAACTGGCTGATTTACTCAGTCAGGAGATTTCCATGGGCAAATATAAATCGGACTGCACATTACCGTCCATCAACAAACTGAGCCGTGAGTATCAAGTGTCGCGGGATACGGTGTTCAAAGCATTCATTGATTTAAAAGACCGGGGAATAATAGACTCTACTCCGGGAAAAGGTTACTACGTTACCAACAAGCTTACAAACATTCTGCTTCTGCTGGACGAATATTCTCCCTTTAAATACTCGTTATATAATAGTTTTATCAAAAAACTATCCATCAACTACAAAGTAGATTTATTGTTTCATCAATATAATGAACGACTTTTCAATACCATCTTACGTGAATCAATAGGCAGATACAATAAATACATTGTGATGAACTTCGACAATGAGAAACTATCCCCCCATCTTTACAAAATAGATTCGTCTAAGTTGCTGCTGTTGGATTTCGGGAAGTTCGATAAAAAGGATTATTCATACGTATGTCAGGATTTTGACGATTCCTTTTATCATGCATTGGCCGCATTGAAAGAACATCTGAGAAAATATCAGAGACTAGTACTTTTATTTCCCGAAGACATCAAACACCCCCGTAGCAGTTGTCAGTATTTCAATTGTTTCTGTCAGGATTATCACATTGATTCAGCCATTGTGGAAAATACAGACCGGATACAAGTCCGTAAAGGAGAAGTATATATTGCAATCCGTCAGATAGAGGTGGTCAATATAATCAAGCAAAGCCGGACAACCGGGCTGAAATGCGGAGAAGATTTCGGACTGATAGCTACAATGACACTCCTGCCTACGAGGTAATAGACCAAGGGATTACGGTACTCAGTATCAACTGGGAAGAGCTGGGGCGGAAAGCCGCAGAATTTGTACTAACCGGACAGGAAATAAGAACTTATCTCCCTACCGAAGTCCATTTAAGAAATTCAATTTAACAACTAAAACCTATGTATATCATGAAAAAGTATCCTAAAATCGGGATTCGTCCCACTATCGACGGCCGCCAGGGTGGTGTCCGCGAAAGCCTTGAAGACAAAACTATGAACCTGGCAAAAGCTGTTGCCGAACTGATTTCATCTAACTTGAAAAACGGTGACGGAAGCCCCGTGGAATGTGTAATAGCAGACAGCACCATCGGTCGTGTAGCCGAAAGCGCCGCTTGTGCCGAGAAATTCGAACGCGAAGGAGTAGGTGCCACCATTACCGTAACCAGTTGCTGGTGCTATGGCTCCGAAACAATGGATATGCACCCGCACTGGCCGAAAGCAGTCTGGGGATTCAACGGTACAGAACGTCCGGGAGCCGTTATCTGGCTGCCGTATTAGCCGGACACGCACAGAAAGGGCTGCCTGCATTCGGTATTTACGGACACGATGTACAAGATTTGGATGACAACACGATTCCGGCCGATGTAGCAGAAAAACTATTGCGTTTCGCCCGTGCCGCCATGCTGTAGCCAATATGCGCGGAAAAAGCTATCTTTCTTTCGGTAGTGTCTGCATGGGTATCGCCGGCTCTATTGTCGATCCTGACTTTTTCCAGGAATATCTGGGAATACGTAATGAAAGCGTGGACGAAACTGAGATCCTGCGCCGTATGGAAGAAGGAATCTATGACCATGAAGAATATGCCAAGCAATGGCCTGGACTGAAAAATATTGCAAGCCAACGAAGGGGAAGACTTTAAGAACCGTCCCGAAAAGCGCAAAACCCGTGAAGAGAAGGATGCCGACTGGGAATTTATTGTAAAAATGACTATCATCATGCGTGACTTGATGGTCGGCAACCCGAAATTGCTTGAAATGGGATTCAAAGAAGAAGCTATCGGCCATAATGCCATCGCAGCCGGCTTCCAGGGGCAACGCCAATGGACTGACTGGAAACCAAACGGTGACTTCAGTGAAGCACTGCTCAACACCACTTTCGACTGGAACGGCATTCGCGAAGCATACGTTCTGGCTACCGAAAATGATGCTTGCAATGGTGTTGCCATGTTATTCGGTCACCTGCTGAGTGGCTGTGGACAGATGTTCTCCGACATCCGTACTTACTGGAGTCCCGAAGCGGTAAAACGTGTCACCGGCAAAGAACTTACCGGAATGGCTAAAAACGGTATCATCCATCTTATCAACTCTGGTGCAACCACTCTGGACGCTACCGGTGAGAGCCATAATGAAGCGGGAGAGCCCTGCATGAAGCCCAACTGGGAAATGACTAAAGCCGATGTCGAAGCTTGTCTGAAAGCTACAACCTGGTATCCGGCAGATCGCGACTATTTCCGTGGAGGCGGTTTCTCTTCCAATTTCTTGTCTAAAGGCGGTATGCCTGTCACCATGATGCGTCTTAATCTGGTAAAAGGCTTAGGTCCAGTATTGCAACTGGCAGAAGGCTGGACAGTAGATATTGATCCGGAAATCCATCAGGTACTGAACATGCGTACAGACCCCACATGGCCTACTACTTGGTTTGTACCCCGCCTATGCGACAAACCTGCATTCCGTGATGTCTATTCGGTAATGAACAACTGGGGAGCCAACCACGGCGCCATCAGCTATGGACACATCGGACAGGATTTAATAACTCTGGCATCTATGCTACGTATTCCTGTTTGTATGCATAATGTAGAAGACGACAAGATTTTCCGCCCGGCATCATGGAATGCCTTCGGTATGGATAAGGAAGGTTCCGACTACAGAGCTTGCTCAACTTACGGACCTATTTATAAATAGTTAATAAATTGAGAATTGAAAATTAAAAATTGAGAAAGGGTTATATGCCTATCCTTTTTTTGTTTTCAATTCTCATTTCTTAATTTTTAATCCTCAATCTTTAATTTAAGAAATGAAAGATACAGATCAACCCATCCTGCACAAAGATGGAGTCAGTTACGTACTACCGTTTATATTAGTCACCTGCTGCTTCGCCCTCTGGGGATTCGCCAATGATATCACCAATCCGATGGTAAAAGCATTCTCTAAAATCTTCCGGATGAGTGTCACCGATGGCGCATTGGTGCAAGTTGCCTTCTATGGCGGATATTTCGCCATGGCTTTTCCGGCAGCTATGTTTATCCGTAAATACTCTTATAAAGCCGGTATCCTGCTGGGATTGGGACTTTATGCCGTAGGAGCCTTATTATTCTTTCCCGCTAAAATGACAGGCAGCTACTATCCGTTCTTATTAGCTTATTTTATTCTGACCTGCGGACTCTCCTTCCTCGAAACCAGTTCCAACCCTTACATCTTGTCCATGGGAACAGAAGCTACCGCTACCCGACGTCTCAATCTGGCACAATCGTTTAACCCTATGGGCTCTTTACTGGGAATGTATGTAGCATGAACTTTATCCAGGCGAAACTAAATCCGATGGATACGGCAGAACGAGCCCAACTAAACCCGGCAGAATTTGCAATGGTAAGAGATGCGGACCTGTCCGTACTGATCGCTCCTTATCTCACTATCGGAATAGTCATATTAGTTATGCTTCTAGTGATACGTTTTACCCAAATGCCCAAAAATGGTGACCAGTCTCACAGTATCAATTTCGGTCCCACACTGAAGCGTATCTTCTCCATCCATCATTACCGCGAAGGAGTGGTGGCACAATTCTTCTATGTAGGTGCGCAGATTATGTGTTGGACTTCATCATCCAATACGGCACACGCCTGTTCATGTCACAAGGTATGGAGGAAAAAGCTGCTGAAGTACTATCACAAGAATATAATATCATTGCGATGGTTATTTTCTGTATCAGCCGTTTTATCTGTACCTTCATCTTGCGCTACCTCAATCCAGGTAAATTATTGGCCATACTTGCATTGCGGGTTGCTGCTTCACCGCCGGAGTCATCTTCTTCCAGGATATCTGGGGTATGTACTGTCTGGTAGCTGTTTCAGCCTGTATGTCATTAATGTTCCCCACGATCTATGGCATAGCGCTTACCGGATTGGGAGATGATGCAAAGTTTGGAGCAGCCGGCCTGATTATGGCTATTTTAGGAGGTTCCGTACTTCCTCCTTTACAAGCAAGTATTATTGATATGAATACCATTTGGAATATGCCAGCCGTAAATGTTTCATTTATCCTGCCATTTATCTGTTTTGTGGTAATCACTATTTATGGACATCGCTCTTATCAACGGGGAAAATATTGATATGCTGAATAAGACCATTGTAAAAAAGTGAAACGAAGAATCTGTTACTACTCATATGAATCAAACAGATTCTTCGCTTTATTTTCAACCAAGTAGAATGAAATGTAAAGAAGTTATCCCATCCTCCTATATATTCTTCAAATTAGAAGGAATCTCTAATTGGGGATCTGTTCCCAACAAATTAAAAGTCATCCGATGATATGGCGTTGTTCCATGTTCACGGATAGCCGCACGATGCTTTTTAGTAGGATAACCTTTATTACTATTCCAATCATAAAAAGGATATTCTTTATGCAGTTCATTCATATAATCATCACGATAGGTTTTCGCCAGAATAGATGCAGCGGCAATAGAAAGATATTTTCCATCTCCTTTTACCACAGTAGTATGCGGCAAATCCTGATACTTTTTAAAACGATTCCCATCAATCAACAAATGTTGGGGACGAATTTTCAATTGATCCACAGCACGATGCATTGCCAGAAAAGACGCATTAAGGATATTTATCTCGTCTATCTCTTCAGGAGTCACTACACCTACAGCCCATGCCAATGCTTCTCTTTCCACAATCTCTCGCAGCGCATAACGCTGATGCTCCGTCAGTTGCTTGGAATCATTCAGCAATTCATTCTTAAAATCTACAGGTAAAATAACAGCTGCTGCATATACAGATCCTGCCAGACATCCCCTGCCCGCCTCATCACAACCGGCCTCTATCAGATCTTTATTCAAATAAGGTAATAACATAGCTCATCTTTATTGTTGCTTGCAAAGATATTCTTTTAAAAGAGAAACAAGAGTGTCTTTTTACAAAGAAAATCACTATTTTTGCAAAAATACGCTTGATTATGAAAAACAACCTACTTGTATATATTCTCCTTTGCCTGCTGAATCTCTCATGGGCTAATGCCCGTAATAAACAACAAGAAGCCGAGGCACTGATTAAAAAGTCGGTTGAAGCCTTATACAATAATCCGAAGCAGGCCAGTTACTATGCTGCCAAGGTAATTGAATTGTTTCCTGAAGAAAGGCAAAATGATCAAAAAGCCGAAGCAATGTTCTATTACAGTCAGGCAGAAAAGCTATTAGGCAATTTGATGTGAGCATCAAAAATCTATATGACGCATTGGAGTATGCAACTCCTGCCAATAAAGAGCTGAATGGACAAATTTACGCACTGATAGGAGCACTCTATTGTAAACTGACCGACTATAACAAAGCGATCGAAATGAATGAGAAAGCCATCTCAATCTTTAAATCCATCGGAGATTCCATTTCTATCGCACTATGCTACAATGATCGTGGCATCATCCATTATTCCATGAATGAGTTCAACACAGCTGAACAATTCCTCAAACAAGCCCTTATAATAAACCGCAGTCAGAAAAATTTAAGAGGGATATCCGCCAATTTGAATAATCTATGTTTATATGAGGGTGATTTTAATGAAAAGCTAAGTTTAATTAATGAGGCCATTATCATCAACAAGAACTTGAATTCTCAATGGTCATTAGGGGAAAACTATAACAATATGGGAAAACAATACTTCTATGCAAAACAATATAACAATGCCTTGATGGCTTTACAAAGAGCATACGAGGTCGCTTCTTCCATCAGTGCCAAAGAACTGATTTGTGATAATTACGAATATTTATCTTGGGTATACGATGCCCTTGGAGACCATAAAAACGCTTATAAATGCCTGATACAACTATATACTTAGCAAAGAATTGCAAAGTGGAAGTAAATTACGCATCGTAGAACAGGAAATTTCCCATAAACAATATCAAAACCAACAAAGGAAAGCAGAACTAAGAGAGCAAGCTTATGAAATAGAACTACTGAAACGGAACCTGTTTGTACTAGTAATCATATTCATCTCATTGATAGTACTCAGTATATTTCTATACCAATGGTATAAACGCAAAAAGAATATGCAGTTAATGGTTACCCGCTATAATCTGGAGCAATCGGAACATGAATTGGCAGAACTTAAAGTACGACAGCAAGAACTCGAATTAAAATCTGTACAAAGCGCATTATACAACAGTCGTCAGGAAGCTACCAGTTTTGCTGTATTCCTGCATAGCCGCAATGAAATGCTGGAGAAAATCAGAGAAATGATAAAGCAAGGATATAAGATGGACCAACAGGCATTGATTCCTCATCTGAAGAAAGTCAATGCCTTCATCAGCCAATATCAGAATGGAGATAAGACGAACAGCACCTTGCTAATGAATGTTGAAGAAAAGAACCAGGAGTTCCTTCAACGGCTATCCGAACGGCATCCCAATTTAACACAAGGAGAAAGATATCTAGCTACTTTATTACGGGTAAATCTATCTACCAAAGAAATCTCGATGCTCACAGGAAATGTTCCCAAAACAATCAACATGAATCGATATCGTTTACGTAAATCTCTAAACTTATCTTCGGAGGATGACTTGACAGACTATCTACAAAATATTTAAAGAACCTATATTTTTACAGTTTTTATCAAACAGCATTTTGTAGATATTATTTCTTTATATAGATCACTATATATCAATATATTACATTTATATTTGTAGATTAAAAAAAAGAGTTTTTTTATTCATTGTAGTTCATTTGTAGGGTATAATAATTAGGAATTTGCACATACAACCTATTACTTAGCGATGTGAAAAACAATTATTAACCTTAAAATTTATTCACATGAGTAAAAAGAATTATTTCAAGGAAAGAATCATGCTATTGATTCTACTCTTTGCTTTTATGACTCCCTTCGGTACATTAGCACAGACGATTCAGCTGACTGGTCTGGTTACCGATGCTGCCAACGAACCTATTATTGGTGCCAGTGTAGTAGAGAAAGGTACAACCAACGGGGTCATCACAGACTTTGACGGTAACTTTGCATTAAGCGTATCCCCCAAAGCCACTATTATTATTTCTTATGTGGGCTATGCAACACAAGAAGTCCCTGTAAACGGAAAGACCAACATCCGGGTGACTTTGAAAGAAGATACTGAGATGCTGGATGAAGTTGTAGTGGTGGGCTATGGAACCATGAAGAAAAGTGATATGACCGGTGCTATTTCCTCAGTAGATGTAGACGATTTGGTAAAGCGCACCACAACCAACCCTGCAGAAGCATTGCAAGGTAAGATTGCAGGTGTAAACATTATGAAGGCTGGTGGCAATGCCGGTGCAGGTGTGCAGGTTAAAATCCGTGGTGTCAAAACGTTTGGTGACAACCAACCTCTTTATATCATTGATGGTTTTCCCGGTGATATTGAAAATGTGAATCCGCAAGATATTCAGTCAATGGAAGTACTGAAAGATGGTGCAGCCGCTGCCATCTATGGTTCGGTTGCTGCAAATGGTGTCATTATCGTAACTACCAAAAACGGTAAAAAGGGTGACATGAAAATTGATTTCAGCACTTATGTAAGCTTTACAAGCGTAGCCAAAAAGCTGGAACTGCTAAATGCCGAAGAATACAAAAGTGTTCATAAACAAATGTATCAGAACTACATGAACCAGTATCCAGATGATACAGAGGTTACTATGCCCGCATTTGTAAATAAAAACACAGGAATAGATACAGACTGGCAGGATGCCATGCTAAGAGGTGGTGTTTCACAAAACTATATGTTCAGTATCCGTGGCGGTTCTGAAAATGCTCAATATTCACTTTCATATAACCATGCTGACGAAAAAGGTATTTTCTTAGGTAACAATTACCGTCAAGATAATGCACGTTTGAAACTCCACATGAGCAAATATATATTTGATATTGATGCTAACATCGCTTTCAAATTTACGGATAGCAAACAACCCGAATATTCCATTAAAGAAATGTACATGATTTCTCCGCTTGTTCCTATCTATGATGATACAAGAGAGTATGGCTTCGGCTTAAGTGACTTTGACGATCTGCCAGTAACCGTAATGTTATGGCTGACCAGCATTATGAAAAATCTACCGACAAAAAATATCATACCACAGCCAATGTTGCCTTGACCATGAACTTCACCCCATGGCTGAATTTCAAGACAAGCTATGCATACAGAGGTGAGCACCAACGTCAGACTTATCATACTCCGGCCTATGTTGCGACCCAAAAGCCAAACGTGACTATCCTTATCATAGCGAAACCACAGGATACTGGGAGGAACATGTATGGGAAAATGTATTAAGTTTTAATAAGACATTTGGAAAACACAACGTCAATGCAATGGCAGGTACTTCCATGACTGCCCGCAAATATACATGGAATTCTGTTGGGGTAGAAGGTAAAACCACTGTTTATAAAGTAGAAGACGGAAAATTGGTAACCAGTGAAATTCCGGGCGGATTTCTTGATCCATCTTTCTCAACTGTAGGTGCAGGAGCAGGTGGCACATTTGATGGTAGCGGAACAAAATGGAAATATAACCGCGCCTCTTTCTTCGACCGACTGAACTATAATTATAATGACCGCTACCTGGTACAGGCAACTGTACGTTATGACGGTTCATCCAAGTTTGGTAAAGACAACCGTTGGGGTTGCTTCCCATCAGTGGCATTAGGCTGGAGAATCAGTCAGGAAGAATTCTTCCCGAAAGACATTGCATTGAATAATTTGAAGTTCCGTGTCAGTTGGGGACGTTTGGGTAATGAAAATGCTTTGGGATATTATGACTTCCTTGCGCTGATTAGTACATACAATGAAATGTATCAAGGATACGTGAAAGGCAACGGTGACAACGCATGGGCAGGAAGCATCGCTCGCGGATTGGAAAACCGTTCTTTGAAATGGGAAACAACGGATACCAAAAATATTGGTTTCGATTTCGGCTTCTTTAACAGCAAATTAACCGGTACATTAAACTACTACTATAACCAAACAGAAGATCTGTTGATAACAAAAGTTCTACTCCTTCAGCAGGTATGACTAACCCCACCCTGAATGTCGGAAAGATACGCAATACCGGTTTCGAACTTGAATTAAACTGGGGAGATGCTATAAAAGACTTTGATTACAATATCGGTTTCAATATGAGCACCACCAAAAATAAAGTGGTTGAATTGTCAGATGCAGACCAAGTTCTTCAGGGTGAAGGATTGAAATATGGAACGGAGCATTTCCCGACAGAAACCAGAGTGGGCAAACCTATCGGTGCATTCTATCTTTATAGAACAGACGGTATCTTCCAAAGTATGGATGAAGTAAATGCCCATGTAAACAAGGATGGACAATTATTACAGCCTAATGCCCAACCGGGTGATATCCGTTTTAAAGATTTAGATGGTAATGGAAGCATAGACGCCGGTGACAAAGAATACTGTGGCTCAGGTATCCCGACATTGGAAGCGAACTTAAATCTGTCATTCGGCTATAAAGGATTTGACCTTTCAATCGTACTTGGCAGCGCATGGAACTTCAAATTGTATAACGGAAACAAATATTTCTATGAAGGTATGAACTCTAAATCAAATATGCTGAAGTCTACATTGAATGCATGGACTCCTGACAATAGAAATACGGATGTTCCCCGCGCAGTATATCAAGATCCGAACGGCAACATGAAAGAATCAGACAGATTCCTTGAAAACGGTGATTTTGTCCGTCTGCGTCAGGCACAGTTAGGTTATACTTTACCCAAATCACTCATGCAGAAATTCTATATTGAGAAACTGCGTTTCTATGTAAGTGGTGAAAACTTGTTCACTATCACAGGCTATGATGGTATAGATCCTGAATTCTCTCGTGCCAGTGTGTTGAATACCGGTGTTGATAAATTGATTTATCCGTTTACCCGTTCATTCACCGTTGGAGCTCAACTTACATTCTAATCCTTTAAAGTAATAAGAAAATGAAGAAACTATTATACATAGCAAGTATCTGCATTGCAAGTTTATTTAGCGCTTGTGACGATTATCTCACGGTAGAATCTCCTGACCAGTTGACATCAAGCAGTTTTTGGCGTAACCAGTCTGATGCTGAAGCCGGACTTGCCGCCGCATACTCCCAACTTTACCTGATGACTTATTCGGGTGACATGTGGTCTTTCCCGGAAATCAAATGGCCGGTGGAAGCCTATCGTGAAGATATTATCCAATTAGGAAGCGATGCTCTGAATTACCCGAACTGGGTGGAATTAGGCAACTATACCTACACCAATGGTAACTCTCAGTTCAGTTATTACTGGCAATGCTACTATAAAGGCATCAGTTTTGCTAATCAGGTAATTGAAAAAACCGCAGAAATACCCGATGAGAATATAGACGCAGCAACACGCGAACAATTGGTCAATGAAGGCTACTTTATCCGCGCTTATTACCACATGCAACTTTTATTGAACTGGAAAGAAATCATAGTTCGTGATAAATATATCACTGACCCGGCTGAATTAAGCAAGCCCCTTTCTTCCCGTGAGGATGCATGGAATTTCATCATTGAAGACTTGAAACGTGCAACCAGTCTGCCTGCAACACGTGACGCTGATAATGTAGGCCGTGCCACAAGCGGTTCTGCTTATGCATATCTTGGTTTCGCCTATCTGACACGCGCCTATGAAGAGGCAACCAACAAAGACTCTTATCTGGCCAGTGCTATAGAAGCATTCAACCAAGTAAAAGGATATGAACTGGTTAATAATTTCAGCACTATGTTCAGCGGGGATAATAAGAACAGTAAAGAATCGATTTTTGAAATTCAATTCTCTATGAGTTCTGCAAACGGAGCTACTTATCGTACTCAGTTCCATCGATGGATCGGTGTTTCCGAACTTGGGGGATGGGATGAGATTCTTCCCAGTCAAACATTGATTAGTGAATTCAAAAAAGAAGGGGAAACGGCTACTACAGGACGTTATGACTCGCGTATGTATGCAACATTATTTTTTAATTGTGACTATTATAACGATGGTAACGGACGTGTCTATGGCTACGACTATAATGACTGGTTCGACAACAAAGAACGCGTAGCCTTCCGTAAATTCATGCCCTCGACCTATGAAGGTTTAAACCAAAACTATTCTGCAATCAATGTTCCTTTGATGCGTTATGCCAACGTACTGTTAATGAAAGCCGAAGCATTGAATGAACAGGGACATCCCGAACAAGCTATTCCTTTAATCAATGAAGTAAGAAGCGTTCACGGGATATGCCACCCATGACAGGTACTTCTCAAGAAGCAGTCCGCGCGCAAATTGAACACGAGCGCATGATTGAATTCCCTCTTGAGAACTATCGTTGGTATGATCTCCGCCGTTGGGGCAAACTGTCCTCAGCCCTGCAAGCTGCCGGAAGAACAGGCTTCAATGAAGACAAAAATTCATTCTACCCCACTCCTCTTACAGAGCTGAATGCTAATGATGCCTTAAAATAAGTATTTTCTTTTTTGGTTAGATATAATTAGGCAACAAGGCGGTTTTCGCTACAGTGATACCGCCTTGTAATCTAAAAATGAAGTATCTTTGCCTATAAATAAAACGACATAGATATGTTTACAATTATTGGATTAATGCTCACGGGGATGCTCCTCGGCTTCCTGCTTCGCAAGCAGAAGCTTTCAGGAATACACAAAGTCATCACCGTTCTTATTTGGTTGCTACTCTTTTTATTGGGTATAGATGTAGGCGGCAATCAGAAAATTATCAATGGTCTGCACACTATAGGGTTGGAAGCCATTGTCATCACCTTGGCAGCAGTGCTGGGCAGTGTTACAGCAGCATGGGCTTTATGGTATGTACTTTACAAAAGAAATAAGGAGGAACAAGTATGAAAGGAAGTTTGATTATCGTCGGATTCTTTGTACTGGGAGCTCTTTGTGGGGTATATCACCTTATTCCATACGACTTTACACAAAGTAAGCTAAGTTTCTACGCCTTGTGTGCGTTAATGTTCAGTGTAGGAGTCAGTGTAGGTAATGATCCGCAGACTTTACGTAATTTCCGTTCATTAAATCCCCGCCTGATCTTTCTACCGGTCATGACCATATTGGGAACACTGGCAGGATGCGCAGTGGTCAGTCTGTTTCTCTCGCACCGCTCAGTAACAGACTGTATGGCAGTAGGTGCCGGTTTCGGCTATTACTCTCTATCCAGTATCTTTATTACAGAATATAAAGGTCCGGAGTTGGGAACCATTGCATTATTATCCAATATCACACGTGAGATTATCACTTTGCTTTTTGCCCCGTTGCTAGTACGCTGGTTTGGCAATCTAGCCCCTATTTCTGCCGGAGGAGCCACTACGATGGATACAACATTACCCATCATCACCCGCTATTCCGGTCAAAGCTTCGTAGTAGTTTCTATATTTCACGGCTTTGTAGTAGACTTCAGCGTACCTTTTCTTGTGACTCTTTTCTGTTCTATTTAAAATAACAATAACCATGAAACACTCTCTTCATACTGTTCTTACACTGTTGTTTGTTTGTGCTTCCGCCTGGGGTGAAAATGTGCCCTGGCAGAATCCACAAATAAATGAAATAAACCGTGAACCTGCCCATGCCCATTTCATTCCTTATACGAATGAGGCCAATGCACTGAAACAACAGGCTTTACCTGCCGCCCAGCGTTTTGCAGTAAACCCTGCTACAGAACGCCGCATTTCACTAGACGGAACCTGGAAGTTCTTATTCTCTAAAAACAATGAGGAATGCCCGACAGATTTTTATAAAATGGGGTATAACACCAAACGCTGGAAAGACATACAGGTTCCGGGAAGCTGGGAACTGCAAGGATTTGACTCCCCCATCTATACTGACGTAGCTTACCCCTTCCCTGCCAATCCGCCTCATGTTCCAACCGATTACAATCCGGTAGGAGCATACGTACGTGAATTTACCGTACCGGCCCATTGGAAAGGAATGGATATCTTCCTTGATTTTGAAGGAGTTGAGTCCGCTTTTTATTGCTGGGTAAACGGTAAATTGGCAGGATACAGTGAAGACAGCCGTCTTCCGGCTCATTTCAATATTACTCCGTTCTTAAAAGCCGGAAAGAACAAACTGGCCGTTAAAGTTTTCCGTTATAGTGACGGTTCCTACCTGGAGGATCAGGATTACTGGAAATATAGCGGTATTGAACGCGATGTATATCTCTATGCCCGTCCTCAAAGCCGTGTACAAGACTTCAAACTGGTAGCCGGACTGACAAATGGTTATAAAGACGGAGATTTTAATCTGAATATCACACTCCACAAGCCTCATCCGGGAGGAACCGTGGAAGTGAAGGTTATGAACAAAGGCAATGTAATTTACCAGCATAAAAAGGAAATAACTTCTGCTACAGATACTTTATTCGCTCAGAAACACTTGTTCCCGGCCATATTGCTTGGAATGCCGAAACACCCAATCTTTATACATTGGTAGTCAGCACCTACGACGCTCAAGGAAAAGCCTTGGAATCATTCACACAGCCTTTCGGTTTCCGTTCTGTGGAAATGCGTAACGGCATGCAACTGATAAATGGGGTAGCCGTATTGTTTAAAGGAGTAAACCGCCATGAACACGATCCGCATCATGGTCGTACCATCACCGTAGAGAGCATGATAAAAGACATTCAGTTGATGAAACAATTCAACCTGAATGCTGTACGCACTTGCCATTACCCCAACCGCTATGAATGGTATGCATTGTGTAACGAATACGGTTTGTATCTGGTAGATGAAGCAAACATTGAAAGCCATGGTATGCAGGCGCATAAAGATGGCACACTGGCTAATAATCCCGATTGGGAAGTACCGTTTATGCAACGCATGAGCCGCATGGTGCTGAGGGACCGCAATATCACTGCCATTGTCACTTGGTCAATGGGAAATGAGTCCGGCTACGGAAAACACTTTGAAACGTTATATGACTGGACCAAGAAGTTTGACCCTACCCGCCCTGTACAATATGAAGGAGGTGGTTATGATGCCAAATCTGACATTTATTGTCCGATGTATGCACGTGTCTGGGCGCTCCGCCGTCATGTAAACCAACGCGACGCACGCCCGATGATTCTATGTGAATATGCCCACGCCATGGGTAACAGTGTAGGTAACCTGCAAGACTATTGGAATTTGATTTATAAATATGACCAGTTGCAAGGTGGTTTCATATGGGACTGGGTAGATGCTACTTTGATATCAAAGACAAGAACGGAAACAAGATTTGGGCTTACGGAGGCGATATGGCTTCGTGGGTGTTCCTAATGACTCCAACTTCTGTGCCAACGGATTGGTAGCTGCCGACCGTTCACTTCATCCGCACATCTGGGAAGTGAAAAAAGTATATCAATATATTCATTTTGAGCCGGTTGCCTTTACCACCAAGCAAATTAAAGTGACTAACTGGCATGATTTTATCGGTTTGGAGGATTACAAACTACACTGGACTGTAGAAACAGACGGAAAAGCTGTACAAAGCGGTGAAATGGATTTCCCGGTTATGGCCGCCCGTTCTTCTACCTTCATCACTATCCCGATGAACTTGATTCCTAACGATGGAAAAGAATACTTCCTGAAATTGGAAGCATTTACCAAAAAGGAAGCCCCATTAGTTCCGAAGGGACATCAGGTAGCCATGGAGCAATGGCAACTGAATCCGGAAGGAGAACGGCTGCTGAATGCTACATGGACTGCCCGGGAACTAGTAGACAAAACTGTAAATACCGAACGTACTCCGGATGCCATTACCTTGACAGGAGAGAACTTCCGTATCGCATTCTCTACTGCTGATGGTGAAATGACAGAACTCTTATATAACGGGAAGAATCTGATAAAAGAAGGATTGCAACCCAATTTCTGGCGTGCGTTAACCGACAATGATGTTGCCAACAACCACCTGGAACGTTGCGGCATCTGGAAATTTGCAGGCAAGAACGCCAAGTTACAAAGTATCGACCTGAAAGAAGATCAAACAAACAACTGGCAACCGTTACTGTAAATTATAAACTGGAAGCACAAGAATCAACTTTGCAGACCGTTTATCAAGTACGACCCAATGGAGCAATCAAAGTAAGTATGCACTTTGTACCCGGCAACAAATCCCTTCCTGAAATACCACGCCTGGGTATGCGTATGATTCTTCCGGCAGAATACGATGTGATGACCTGGTTGGGCCGCGGACCACAAGAAAACTATGCAGACCGCAAGACGGGTTATCCTATCGGGCTCTATACCGCTACAGTATGGGAACAATTCCATCCGTATGTCCGTGCCCAGGAAACCGGCAACAAAACCGATGTACGATGGGTTGCATTGCGTAATAAAGCAGGGGAAGGCCTGTTAATCACAGGTGAGGAACCGCTGAATGTCAGCGCATGGAATTTCCCGTTGGAGGATATTGACTATGTAGCATTCAATACCGAACGCCGTCATGGTGGAAGTATTATGAAGAAAGACATGATATGGTTAAACATCGACCACCGTCATATGGGGGTAGGTGGAGATAATACCTGGGGAGCGCAAGTACATCCGGAATATACCATCACTCCGCACGAATGGCAATACAGCTTTACCATGCAACCTTTGAGCAATCAAGACGATGCCGCTGAAAAAGCGCATAAGAAATGGTTTTAAAATAATAACGAAATGACATGAAATATAAATTTACCAAAATCATTCTTCTCACAGCAGTAGTCGCAGGTCTCACAACGGCCTGCACACCTGCCGGTGAGAACATCCCCACAGGCAAAAGATATGAATTCAATAACATACTGGATATAACCTATACCCCCGATACACTGACACGTTGCGGGGGATGGTTTACAGACGCCGGTTCCTGGATGGGATTTACCCTTCCGCAGAAAGATCACTGGGTGAACGGTTTCTGCGGTCCGTTCAGTCTGGATATGAACCGACGCCAATGGATGGCGCAATCTGCTGTCACGGTAAGATATGCCGATCAGGCGAATGTTATATTTACTCCGGATTCCACTTGTTATTTCCCGGGAGAGTTATATCTTTCGGCAAGTTCAGAGGAAGGTAAAATCATTCAACGCTTGAATTTTTTAGATGCTTCTACCGCATTGCTCCGCATTCACTCCGATGCAGGAAAGGAACTCTCCTTAACTGCCAGCCAATGGGGAAAAGAGATACAAGTCCAAACAGACCAGAATACCGTCATCGCCCGTCATCCCTCCGGTGAGATTGTAGCATTAACTTTTACCCCGGATGTTAGCGTAAAGGGCACTGACAATAATTACCAGGCAAAAATCAATGGCAGCGAACACGACACCTACGTAGCCATTTCTTTCTATACCGGAGAAAAAGAACTTTCTGCCGGATTACAGAAAGCGCAATTGGCTCTAAGCAATCCGCAGGAAGGGCTCAAAGCCAACAAAGAACGCTGGGAAGGTTATCTCACCAAGATTCTGCGCAAAGATATGAAACCTGAGTATGACCGTATCGCCGTGAAAGCAGTTGTTACACTTATCAGCAACTGGCGTACCCACCGTGGCGGATTGCTCCACGAAGGAATTGTTCCGAGTCATGCAGCATACTACTTCGTAGGATTCTGGGCCTGGGACACCTGGCGCTTCTCTGCCGCCCTGGCAAAATTCGATCCTAAACTTGCCAAAGACAACATCCGCGCCATGTTTGACTACCAGCAACCGGACGGCATGATTATAGACTGCATCTACACCGATCCTGCCGAAAACAATGCACGCGACAGCAAACCTCCTCTCGTATCCTGGGCTGTAGACGAAATATTCACCCATACCAATGATACGGCATTCATCAGCGAAATGTATCCGCAATTGATGGCCTATTACAAATGGTGGTACAACAAGCGTGACCATAACCGCAACGGTATGTGTGAATACGGTTCCACCGATGGTACACTGGAAGCGGCAGCATGGGAAAGCGGCATGGATAACGCCATCCGTTTCGATGATGCCAAGATGCTGAAAAATGACGGTGCGGAGGATGCATGGAGCATGGATCAGGAAAGTGTTGACCTGAATGCCTATCTGGCTTTGGAATGCAAGTTATTGAAAAAGTTCGCCGGCATTTTGGGAGTAACTTTCGATGGTCCGGATTACAGCAGCCAGGTAGCCGATTATTTCTTCGACAAAGAAAAAGGTTTCTTCTTCGATCGCCGCTTAAAAGACGGAAGCTTCATACAGGAACCGGGATGCGAAGCATACACCCCCTTATGGACAAAAGTTGCCACGGCCGATCAGGTAAAAGCCATGCTGCCCCTGCTGACCGATACAGCCAAGTTTTCTACATACATTCCCTTCCCCACAGTGGCAGCAGACCATCCGAAGTACAATCCGCGCGGCTACTGGCGTGTCCTATCTGGTTGGACCAGACTTACTTCGCTATCCGCGGCCTGCGCAATTATGGATATAACAAGATGGCGGATGAATACACCCTCCAGGTATTCGACCGTCTGCAAGGCTTGAAAGAAGGCGCACCGATACATGAAAACTATGGCACACACACCGGTGAATTGTTAAAAGCTCCCCATTTCAGTTGGAGTTCATCACATTTGCTGATGTTATACGATGATTACGGCAAATAAACTCTCTCTTTTTACCTTAATATAAATAATACAATACCAAGGAGGCTGCACTCGTGATGAATGCGGCCCCTACTTTTATATCGTATTACCTGTTACCCCCAATACACTCTTTTCAGAAGTGATAAAAATTCTCCAATGAATGAGTAGAATGTTACAGGTGTAAGATTATATATCTTCCGGCTGCAACATGATATATCCTTCAGCCTATACATCCGTATGTGTTCACACTTCACAACAGGAAACTTCAAAACATCTGCCCCTTTTTTAAAAACAACAGGACATATTAAAAAAACATCAAGAGCTTTTATTAATACGTCCTGTTGTTTCTCCTGTTTCTTTATATACACATAGCAAAACACTTATTTTTCCTTCAGAAGTTTCAGCCTCTCCGCAAACGCTTTGTTCATCGGCATTCCGGCTGAAGAATTGATACCTCGAAATCTTTCAGACTGAAAAAAATTCTTCAGCGTACCCAATGGCCGAAAGGTGAAAAGCACGCAGGTACATGGGGAAAACTCCGAAGATGCCGGAAAGTACACAGCCATAGCTGAAAAAACGTATATGCCGGCTGAAAGAATAAATACCCGGCTGAAGAATTTTAAGAGCCAATCCTTCAGCCGGAAAGCCCATGAACAGGCAGTTTGCGGAGAGGCTGAAACTTCTGAAGGATTTTTGGGGCAATTCTTCGGGAGGGGCATATTTCCCACCGGAAGAGGAATATGCCCACAGAAAAGAACATAAAAAGACGCAAGAAACCGGGATGCCTGATATCTTGTTACAAGATGCGGCAAATCTTGTGAGAAGTTTCTCCCAATCTTGTGGGAAGTTCCGCTGATTCTTGTTATACAAAAAAGCCTGCCATTAATATAATGTTTATCAATGGCAGGCGACTTATTTCGTTTGGAGAAATCAAAACATCCTGCTGACGCGCTCAATGCCGGCAGCCAGCATATCTATCTCCTCCTTGGTATTATACAAACCGAAAGAAGCACGTACAGTTCCCTCAATCCCCATACGAATCATCAAAGGCTGAGCACAATGATGCCCGGTACGTACGGCAATGCCCAGACGGTCAAGCAACGTACCCATATCCAAATGATGAATATTTCCTACCAAAGAAAGAAATGACACTGCTCTTATGCTCAGCCTCTCCGAAGATACGCATCCCGTTTATTTCTTTCAGACGCTGCATGGCATATAGGGTCAGTTCATGCTCATGGGCAGCAATGTTCTCCATACCAATGGCAGATACATAATCCAACGCTTTTGCCAAGGCGGTAGTGCCGATATAATCGGGAGTTCCCGCTTCAAACTTAAACGGCAATTCATTAAAAGTCGTTTTCTCGAAGCTGACACTTTGTATCATCTCGCCTCCCCCCTGGTAAGGTGGAAGCTTATCCAGCCACTCTTCCTTTCCATAAAGCACCCCCACACCGGTAGGACCATATATCTTATGTCCGCTGAAAGCAAAAAAGTCGGCATCCAAATCCTGGACATCCACTTTCATGTGAGGAACACTCTGCGCCCCGTCAATCAAAACGGGAACACCGTGTGCATGGGCAGTCGCAATCATCTCTTTCGCCGGATTGACAGTGCCCAACACATTACTTACATGAGCGAAACTCACCAGCTTGGTCCGTTCCGAAAAGAGTTTCTCATATTCATCCAACAACAGTTCTCCCCTGTCATTCATGGGAATCACTTTCAGCACGATTCCTTTACGCGCAGCCTGTAACTGCCAAGGTACAATATTGCTGTGATGCTCCATGACAGAAACAATCACTTCATCGCCTTCCTTCATCTGACTGTCGGCAAAAGAAGAAGCCAACAGGTTGATACTCTCCGTCGTGCCCCGTGTAAACACGATTTCATTGCTACTGCGTGCATTGATAAAACGACGTACAGTCTCACGAGAAGCTTCATGCAACTCGGTAGCCTGCTGAGACAGGAAATGCACACCACGATGCACATTGGCATTGACCGAATAATATTCATCGGTTATGGCTTCAACCACTTGGCGCGGTTTCTGAGTGGTAGCCCCATTATCCAGATAAATAAGCGGCTTTCCATACACCTCCCGATCTAATATCGGAAAATCTTCTCTTATTTTTTGTATATCGTACATGGCGTCTTATTTACATATCGCACATCCCTGACATTTATTCAACTCACCACGGAAACGTTTTTCCACCAACAGATGCAAACGGTCTTTCAATGCATCCAGGCGGATCGTATCTATTACTTCATTGACAAAAGCAAACATAAGCAATAAACGTGCTTCCTTCAGACTGATACCACGCTGTTGCATATAGAACAACGCATTTTCATCCAGCTGACCGACAGTAGCTCCGTGAGAGCATTTTACGTCATCCGCATAAATTTCCAGTTGCGGCTGAGTGTACATATGGGCATCACGAGTAGCACAGAGGTTGCGGTTGGTTTGTTGGGAATTAGTATGTTGTGCTCCTTCACGTACCAATACTTTTCCGGCAAACGCACCTGTCGCCTGATCATCCAATACATATTTAAACAGCTCATTACTAGTGCAATCAGCAACCTTGTGGTCAATGAAAGTATGATTGTCCACCTGTTCATTCTTATCGGCAATGACCATACCACACAAATTGATCTCAGCTCCACGTCCGGCCAAAGTTACTTCAGTTGTATTACGCGTAGTACCGTTATGCAAAGTCATACCATTCAAAAGCACATTACTGTCTGCCTCCTGGTTCACATAGAGGTTACTGAAACGCACTGTGCTGGTATGGGTTTCTTCCAGTTCATAAAGATCGAAAGTAGCATTTTCTTTTGCAAAGACCTCAATAACCTGAGTAGAAAGGAAATTTACATTATCCATGGCATGATCACAAATCAACAGACGAGCCTGCGCACCTTCTTCCAGCACAACCAGCACACGGCGGTTCACCATAAAATTAACATCAGCACGCAATATGTTCACCAGTTGAATGGGTTTGTCCACCACCACGCCTTTCGGCACATACAGCATAAAGCCATCCTGGGCAAAAGTAGTATTGAAGGCGGTCACACCATCCTTGGAAGTATCTGCCAACTTGCCATAATACTGCTTGACCAAAGCCGGATATTGTTCAGACAGCTCTTTCAAGCTGCCAAGCAACACTCCTTCGGCAATTGTGCCTTCGGCAAAGCCTTACGATAAAAAGCATCGTTTACTACAAAATAAAGAGCGGTACTCATATTAGGTACATCGCACTTGAACACTTCATACGGATTCACCGGAATGTCGAGTCTGTTCAAATTCAAACCATAATCCGGCTCGAACAACTTGCTCACATCCGTATATTTATACTTCTCCTGTTTGCGGGTAGGGAAACCTAATTTTTCGAAATCTGCGAAAGCTTGCGCACGGGGAGCGTTCAGCACCTCGGCACTATGCCGGCAAATCATCGCCTCACATTGAGAAAAGAGATCAATATATTGTTGTTCTGCTCTCATAATCACTTTCTTCTTTAGGCATCAAATTATTATTCTCCCAACTCGGCTTTTATCCAGTCGTAACCACGCTCTTCCAGTTCCAAAGCCAATTCGGGACCCGCAGTCTTCACAATACGTCCTTTATACAATACATGTACAATATCGGGTTTGATATAATCCAGCAACCGTTGATAGTGCGTAATGACGATACAACTTGTTTCGGGAGTTTTCAGTTTGTTCACACCCTCGGCTACAATACGCAACGCATCAATATCAAGACCGGAATCCGTTTCATCCAAAATGCTCAACTTAGGTTCCAGCATAGCCATCTGGAAGATCTCATTGCGCTTCTTCTCACCACCGCTGAATCCCTCGTTTACCGAACGGTTTGCCAATTTATTATCCAATTCCACCACAGCCCGCTTCTCGCGCATCAGCTTCAAGAACTCACTGGCTGTCAATGCAGGGAGGCCTTTATATTTACGCTGCTCGTTTACCGCCGCACGCATAAAGTTCACCATACTGACTCCGGGAATCTCCACCGGATATTGGAAAGACAAAAACAGACCTTCATGACTGCGATCCTCAGGACTCAAAGCCAACAAATCTTTTCCTTCAAAAGTCACCGAACCTTTCGTTACCTCAAAAGCCGGATTGCCTACCAACACAGACGAAAGGGTACTCTTTCCGGAACCGTTGGGTCCCATAATAGCATGAACTTCACCTTTCTTTATGCTTAGATTAATACCTTTCAATATTTCTTTGCCATTGACACTGGCATGTAAGTCTTTTATCTCTAACATAATTCTATTAAATTCTTAGTTCTTCATTTATCCTACACTTCCCTCTAGAGAAATAGCCAGCAGTTTCTGTGCCTCCACCGCAAACTCCATTGGAAGTTTATTCAGTACTTCTTTTGCATATCCATTGACAATCAACCCAATAGCATCTTCTGTAGGAATACCGCGCTGATTGCAATAAAACAACTGGTCTTCGCTGATCTTGCTGGTTGTCGCCTCATGTTCCACCACAGCTGTCTCGTTATGAATATCCATATATGGGAATGTATGAGCACCACACTGGCTCCCCAGCAACAAAGAGTCACACTGACTGTAATTACGGGCATTGTCTGCTTTCTGAGCCACACGTACCAGACCACGATAAGAGTTCTGGCTCTTTCCGGCACTGATTCCTTTACTAACAATGGTACTACGGGTATTTCTGCCTAAATGAATCATTTTAGTCCCCGTATCAGCCTGCTGATAGTTATTCGTTACTGCCACCGAATAGAATTCAGCAGTAGAATTATCTCCACTCAGGATACAACTGGGATATTTCCAAGTAATGGCCGATCCGGTTTCCACCTGTGTCCAACTCAATTTGCTATCCACTCCTTTGCAATGACCGCGTTTTGTCACAAAGTTATATACTCCTCCTTTGCCTTCGGCATCTCCCGGATACCAGTTCTGTACGGTAGAATATTTCACTTCCGCACGGTCGTGCACCACAATCTCCACTATGGCCGCATGTAATTGGTTCTCATCCCGCATAGGGCCGTACATCCTTCCAGATAAGAAACATAACTATCATCATCCGCAACAATCAGTGTACGCTCAAACTGACCGGTATTGGCTGCATTGATACGGAAATAAGTGGAGAGTTCCATAGGACAACGCACTCCTTTCGGAATATATACAAACGATCCGTCACTGAATACTGCCGAGTTCAAGGCTGCAAAGAAATTATCCCGCGGCCCGACCACCGAACCCAGATATTTCTTCACCAAATCGGGATGCTCACGCACCGCTTCACTGAACGAACAAAAAATAATCCCTTTTTCCAACAAGGTTTCTTTAAATGTAGTCTTGACGGATACAGAGTCCATGACAGCATCTACTGCCAT
>ENA-OQCX01000223-OQCX01000223.1-human-gut-metagenome-genome-assembly--contig:-NODE-223-length-30054-cov-2.408561_pt1 | contig 30054 bp, 27 predicted proteins | sample MGYA00242762_ERZ504587 | MGnify/ENA primary metagenome ERZ504587 (study PRJEB26092, sample SAMD00036337) | human gut metagenome | host: Homo sapiens | study: EMG produced TPA metagenomics assembly of...
CTGTAGAAGTGGTACAGGATATGCAGTTTGCAAAAGAGCACTTTACAAGTTAAAACGCATAAAACCATAGATTGTAATCGAATAAAAAGGGAAATATTCTATGAGGTGTCGGATAAAACTGACACCTCAATGAGATGAAATAAAAAGAAATAAAGTAGAAAAAAGCGGTAGAAAGAACAGTAATGTTCTGGAAGAGGTGATCGAGAGGGCGAATACTGATCCTGATACTTGTACTGGTGGTCATACGATTAAAGGTTACTGGTAATTGCAGAATTTCTGTGATACACTGTTATAGAACTTTGTGAAAGAAGGAGGAATCAGTATGGCTACTTTAAAAGATATAGCATCAAAGGCTGGGGTTTCACAAAGTACGGTTTCAAGGATATTGAATAATGATCAGACGTTAAATGTAACAGATCAGACAAGACAAAAAGTTCTTGAAGTTGCGCAGGAATTAAATTACCGTTCTTTGTCGCAAAGATATAACCGGGGAAATTCCCAGTCGGAAGAAGAGAAGAACATCTGTATCGGAGTTGCGCAAATGCTTCAGATGGAGGAACTTCAGGACGATATTTATTATCTTCTTATGAAAAATATGTTAGATAGTGAATGTTTTGAAAAAGGGTGGACAACTGTTCCGTTGTATCGAGATGAAACTGGTCGTTTCGGAACGGGACGTGAGATAGAGCTTGACGGAATCGTTGCAATTGGAAGATTTACGAAAGAAGAGGTGAAAGATTTTCACCAGTATACAGATCACATTGTATTTATAGATTCGTCACCGGATGAGATGAAGTATTACAGTATTTTACCGAATTATCATATGGCGGTAAGAAATGCGCTGAATTATTTTGAAGAGATGGGATATGAAAAGATTGCCTACGTTGGTGCGGTGAATACATATGATTATAAGAAAGAACTGACAATGGATGCAAGATATTATTACTACCGGAACTCAGAGACGATGCGAGATACATTTGATGAGGAATGGGTGATCGATTCGGAGATGAATCCACGCAGTGCATATGCGTCGATGATCGCATATTTAGATGCACACAAGAATCCTCCGGAGGCGATGCTCATTAGCAGTGACGTACTTGTACCGGGAGTGATTAAGGCTTTGACGGAACGTGGATTTTCTGTTCCGAAAGATACGAATATGATCGTATTTAATAATACATCAATATCAGGAAATTGTAACCCGCCGTTGGATGCGATTGAGACTTATATCCAGGAAACAATCCGAGCAGCAATGCTATGTATCGAGCAGCTGCGGATGGGAGAAATCATTCCAAAGAAAGTGATTATTCCATGTAGTTTAGTAAAACGTGGAAGTGTGGAAAAGAAAAAATAGACAAAAAATGCGTGTCCCCAATAGGTTGATACGCATTTTTGTGCACTTTTTCAGCAAGTAAAAGGGAAAGTAAAAACTTTACTAAAAACAGTAAAAAATAGTAAAAGTTTTATTAACTATTAGTAAAACTTTTGGTAAAATCGTTGATAAAGAGAGAACCGAGGAGGTAAGGAAGTTTGTTGTTAGGTGTTGATTATTACCCGGAACAGTGGAATATCGATCTGATGGAACAGGATATGGATACGATCGTGGAGATGGGATGTAATGTAATTCGTATTGCGGAATTTTCCTGGCATATGATGGAGAAGAGGGAAGGGCAGTTTTGATTTTTCTTTTTTTGATCATGTGATCGAAGAAGCGAAGAAGAGAAATCTGAAAGTGATCATGGGAACTCCTACCGCTACGATTCCGGCATGGCTTGCAAAGAAATATCCGGACATTCTTTCGGAATTTGAAGGAGGAAAAAAACGTTCCTTTGGAGGAAGACATGTGTATTGCTTTAACAGTGCCACAATGTATGCGTATTCGGAAAAAATTGTTCGTGCTTTAGTTGAACATTATAAAAATGAAGAAGCAATCGTAGCATGGCAGATCGACAATGAGATCGGACATGAAGGAAGCGATATTTGTTATTGTGAAAACTGTCAGAAAAAATTTCAGCAATATTTGAGCGAAACGTTCCAAGGACAGATCGATCGGTTAAATGATACATACGGGACGACGTTCTGGTCTCAGGAATACAATTCTTTCGATGAGATTCCAATTCCGACAGAGACAATTACAACACATAATCCGGCACTTCGTCAGGACTGGGAGCGTTTCCGAAGTAAAGTGATTGTTGATTTTATTGATTTTCAGGCGAAGCTGATCAAATCAATCGCGCCGAAAGCAGTTGTTATGCACGATTTCCCAGGCGGTGGACTTGGAAAACATGTAGATTATTCGAAAGTGGCTGCGACCCTGGATCAGGTCGCGTATAACAACTACCCGGTATGGGGCGGTCAGAAGGAACCAATCGCACCCCACGAAATTGCCTTCGGTCTGGATTATATACGAGGCTTAAAAGGGGAGAACTTCTGGATCACGGAAGCCATCATGGGAGCGCAAGGACATGATGTAACGGGATTCCTGCCAAGACCGAATCAGGCAAAAATGTGGTCCTACCAGGGAATGGCACATGGCTGTGATTCTATGATGTATTTCCGTTATCGTGGAGCAACAAAAGGAGCGGAACAGTTCTGCTATGGAATTTTAGATGCAGACAATGTAAAGAGAAGAAAATTTTATGAAGTGCAAAGCTTTTTTCGGGATATAAAAAATTATGACGCGGCATTAAAAACACCGATTCGAAATCAGGTGGCAATTGTTTATGATTACGATTCGCTTGCTTCTTTCCGTATCCAGAAACAGAGTATTTTGCTTGATCCGGCAGCAGAAATGCAGAAATTTTACAAGCCATTTTTCGATGTGAACGTAGGAGTGGATGTCATTCCGGAAGACCGCGATTTTTCGAAGTATCAGGTGCTCATCCTTCCACAGATGATTATTCACAAACCGGAAATGGAAGCGAAAGTAAAAGCATTTGCCGAACAAGGCGGAACGGTTGTACTAACTTACCGTTGTTCGGTGAAAGATGCGAACAACAATGTACCGTTTGGAAAGACGGCACCGGTTGGATACAATGAGTTTGCCGGACATTGCGTAGTAGAAACAGAGAGCCTTCAGACGCTGGATGCATTTCCGGTTGTGGGGACAGGCGCATTTGCAAAATATAACGGCATGGGCGGTATTTTCAGAGACATGATCGAAGTAAAAGATGCAGAAATCCTCTTCCGGTATGGAGATACATTTTACGATTCATTTGCGGCAGTGACAAGAAAACCGGCCGGTAAAGGAATGGTTTATTATATTGGATGTGGACTGGAAGAATCCATTACAAAAGCACTCATGGAGACGATCATGAAAGAGAAAGAGATTCCGATGTATCCATCTCAAAATGGTGTGGAAATTGTTACAAGAGGAGAAAAGGAACAACAGATCAAAATGTATATAAATCACAATGGGACAGAGGCAGAAGAAGACGGTGTAAAACTGGCACCGTTCGAATGTGTGATTAAATCGATAAATTAACAGGTAAAAATGGAGGTAGAACAGTGGGTATTGTAGTGAACGATTCACAAAATCTTTTTATGCTCCAGACGCGCTCTAACAGTTACGCGTTCGGAATTGACAATCAGGGATTAGTGAGACATTTGTACTGGGGAAGCAGGATCAATGCGATGGAAGATTTCGAAATGCCGGAGCTTGCAGAAGTATCTACGAACGATCCGGTATATGAGATCACAAAAGAAGAATTTCCTGTATACGGAGGTCTTCGATACAAAGAACACTGTCTGAAGGTTACATTTGCAGACGGGACGAGAGATGTGGCTTACGAGTACGTAAATTATGAGATCCAGAAAAACGAACAGTGTGAGGAACTGGTGATCATTTTAAAAGACAAACATTATGCCCTTGTAATGGAACTGCATTATAAAATCTACGAAGCGTATGACTTGATGGAACGTTTCGTTGTGCTGAAAAATGAGTCGACAGAAGTTATGCAGATAGAAAAGCTGCACAGTGGGCAATTTCATGTTCCATATGAAGGATTGAATTTTAGAAATGTACACGGCCATTGGGGCGCAGAACAGCAGAAATTCGTGCAGAAAGTCGATTATGGAAAAATCATTTTCGAAAATAGAAGAGGAATTTCCAGCCACAATCACAATCCTTATTTCATTTTGGATCAGGATGCCACAGAGACAACCGGAAATGTGTACTTTGGCGCACTTCGTATGACTGGAAATTTCAGCGGGGCGGTAGAGCAGACACAGTACGGAGAGACACTTGTGCAGATGGGAATTAACACACATGATTTCACATGGGATCTTAAGCCGGGAGAAAGCTTTGCCTCACCGGAAATTCTCTGTGGGTATTCAGCAGATGGATTTCAGACAATGTCCCACAACCTGCATCAGTTTGCAAATGATTTTCTACTTCGGGAAGGACTTCGTCCGGTACTTTATAATTCCTGGGAAGCAACCGGTTTTGATGTAACGGTTCAGGAGCAGAAAAAGCTTGCAGCTAAGGCAAAAGAGTTGGGTGCGGAGTTGTTCGTAGTAGATGATGGATGGTTTGGCCAGCGTCACGGAATTGATAACGCCTTGGCGACTGGTATGTAAATAAAGAGAAGTTCCCGAATGGAATCGATGAGCTGATCGACGAAGTGAAAGCGCAGGGACTTCTGTTTGGAATCTGGGTAGAGCCGGAAATGGTAAATCCAAAGGCAGAGCTTTATGCGAAGCATCCGGATTGGATCTATCACTTTGATACAAGAGAGAGCGACACATCGAGAGAACAGTATGTGCTGGATCTTACAAAAAATGAAGTAAAAGCGTTTGTACTGGAAATGCTGGATAATCTTCTCTCTAACCACGAAATCGACTACATCAAATGGGATGCAAACAGACCAATCTCTCAGACAAATTTAAAGAAAGATCTCTGGTATAAGCACATCCAGGCACTCTACGATATTGTGAAGGAAACGAAGAAAAAGCATCCGGCTGTATTGTTCGAAGCATGCGCATCTGGTGGTGGACGTATTGATTACGGCATTCTCGGAATTTTTGATGATTTCTGGACGAGCGATAATACAGACGCATATGACCGTCTGTTTATCCAGGATGCATATTCTTACATTTATCCGATCAAGGCAATGCGTGCTGGGTGACCGATTGTCCGAACTTCCTGTCCAACCGTGTGATTCCAATGAAATTCCGCTATCACAGTGCAATGATGGGAACACTTGGAATTGGATGTAATATTTTGAAATTTACAGAAGAAGACATTGCTCTTTCTCAGGAAATGATCGCACAGTACAAGGAAATCCGTCCGATCATTCAGGAAGGTACGTTCTATCGTCTGAATCATACGTCGGCAAATGATTATTTCCTATATGAATATATGAAAGGAAATGAGGGCGTACTGTTCGCATTTCTCCCACAAAGCAAGCTGGGACATCGTGGAGTGACAGTGAAACTTCGTGGACTGGAAGAAAATGCGTCCTACGAACTTCTTATGGAAGATGGCAAACTCACAAAGAGTGGAAGTTATCTTATGAAACATGGATTTGACATGCGGTTGACGGGTGACTACGCAAGCATGTTGATTCGTATAAACAAATTATAAAAAAGCAAAGGAGAACATCAAATGAAACTTTCAAACTTTTCTAAATTATCATTTGGTATTGGAGCACTGGGAAAAGATTTATGCTATGCCATTATTTCGTATTTCTTAATGATTTATTTTACAGATACGATCGGATTGACACCGCTTTTTGTCGGTAACCTGTTTCTAGTTGCCAGAGTGTGGGATGCATTCAACGATCCAATGATGGGATTTGTTGTTGATAACACAAGAACAAAATGGGGAAAATTCAGACCTTGGATTTTGATTGGTACGGTGTTAAATGCAATCGTTTTAGTATTTATGTTTACAAAACCTTCCGGATTAGAAGGAACTGGCATGTATATATATTTCTCTGTTGTTTATATTTTGTGGGGAATGACTTATACAGTTATGGATATTCCATACTGGTCAATGCTTCCGTCTCTTTCCAGCACGAAAAAAGAAAGAGATTCTATGTCAGTTATCCAGAGAATTTTTGCAAGTACAGCCTGGCTTCTTATGGGTGCGTTTGCTCTGAAACTTGTATCTGTTCTTGGTAAAGGAGACAGCGCTGTTGGATATTCTGCACTTGCGAAAATTATTGCAGTGATTTTTGTAATTACTTCTATTATTACTGTTGTATTTGTAAAAGACCGCAGCTGTCAGGAAGCGGAGTCGGGTAAAGAAGCAAAAAGGCTTACAATCAAAGATGCACTTCATGTTATTGCCGGAAATGATCAGCTGAAAGTATTTATCGGAATTGTGCTTTGCTACAATCTTGTTGTACAGCTTGCCGGTGGTATTGCAATTTATTACTTCAAATATGTAACCGGAAATGAAGGCTTATATCCAATCTTCACAACTGCAGCACAGTTTGCAGAGATTGCAGCTTTGTTCCTTTTCCCAATCCTTTCTAACTATTTTACAAAGAAACAGGTATTTGCAATTGCCAGCTTCAGTCCTGCAATTGGTCTCGCAGGAGTTGTACTTTGTGGATTCTTTGCACCACAGAACATGGTAATTGTAGCAATCAGTGGTATCTTCTATAAATTGGGTTCTGGTCTTACATTAGGAGCAACAACCGTTATGCTTGCTGATGTTATCGATTATGGACAGGTAAAATTAGGAAGTAGAAATGAAAGTATTATCGCTTCATTCCAGACACTGCTTGTTAAGACCGCATCTGCAGTATCTGCCTGGCTGATCGGTGTAGGCCTTACAATTGTCGGCTATGTAGCAAACGCAGAACAGAGCGCGTCTACAATCATGGGAATGCGAGTATTAATGGGTGTTGTACCTTCTGTAATTACAATCCTTGCATTTGTGATCTACGCAAAAGGCTACAAACTGGAAGGCGCATATCTGGAAGAGATCATGGAAAAATAAAAGGTAACAAAACGGAAGAAACAGAAGAATAGAAAATGAAATGAGATGAAGAGGTAGCGCGCTAAGTATTAAGTGCGCTGCCTTTTTTGTTAAGACAATAGTATCACTGTATGAGATTGCGCATGGAATTTTTTTTCACTGGTAGTAGTATTTTGCATATCATAAATTTCTAGCAACAACTTCAAAACATTATAATCCAAAATGAAAGAAAGAGGCAGTGCGTTAAGTGGGTGATATGCCTTTTCTCGGTTCTGTTATTAAAAAGTTCCGAATATGACAAAAAATCGGAGGTGGTGTGATAAAAAAGTGCAAGCCACCCCCCTTTTTTTATGAGAAAATAAAATCACTTATATATAATGGAAAGGGGTAAGGAAAAAATGAAAAAGAGAAGGCGAATCTTATCGCTTGTCTTTGCAGCCTGTCTTGTGATAACGGGAATTGTTTCGGGCGCAGGTGTGCAGAAGGCCGAAGCAGCTGCAAGAACAGAAGTAATCGATGTTACGGATTACGGAGTATATCCGGACAGTGGGAAGGACAGTGCAATCGGAATACAGAAAGCAATCGCAGCTGCGAAAGATGCAACGAAAGAGGGAAAAGAAGTCAAGATTAATTTCCCGGAAGGACGCTATGATATCTATCCAGATAAAGCAATAGAAAGAGAATTATATGTTTCCAATACTGTAGGTGCCGATCAGAACAATAAAATGAAGAAGATCGGTATTTTTCTGGAAGATATGGATCATGTTACCGTAGATGGAAACAACTCTCTGTTTATGTTCCATGGTAAAATGACAACATTTGCAACAATCGGTTGCGAAGATGTTGAATTTAAAAATTTTGCAGTGGATTTCCAGGTTCCGACAGTTATTGATATGACTGTTGAGAGTGTAGAGGGAAATACAGCAACTATGTATATTCCTGAGTGCTATAATTATGAAGTTGCAGGAACAACGATTAAATGGTACAGCGATGTAAGTCCTTATACAGGTCAACGTTACTGGAGTATCTCCGATCTGTCAGGTTATCATACCCAGCGGAAGATACCGTACAGGGAATCAAATTCGGTGCAGGAAATGGAAATGCTGCATTAAAAGGTGTAGCTTCTATGGAGGATCTTGGAAATCATCGTGTAAAGATTACATATAATAGTAAAGCCGGTGAAGTTCAGAACGGAATGTGCTTTCAGTCACGTCCGACCGTACGTGATCATGCAGGAACGTTTTTCTGGAAGAGCAAAGATATTAAGATGACTTCTCTTGATATCCAATTCCTTCATGGATTTGGTATGGTAGGTCAGCATTCTGAAAACATTACAATGGAAGATGTTGATTTTGAAGCACCAAAGGAAAGTGGAAGAACAACAGCCGGATATGCTGACTTTGTACAGATGTCCGGATGCAAAGGAGCAATCAATATTAATAACTGTACCTTTGCAGGTCCTCATGACGACCCGATCAATATCCACGGAACATTTAACACAGTTACATCCATCAGTTCTGACAGAAGAACAATCACAGTACAGTACAACCATCATGAAACAGCTGGTTTCCCGAACTTTTTCAAAGGTGACGAAATCGAGTTCATGACAAAGGGAAATATGATCACAGTTGAAAATTCCGTTCGTACAGTAACAAAAGTTGACGGACCGGACGGAATGGGCGGAAACATGGGTGAAGGTTCAGGAAGTCTGACAACCATCAAGCTGACATTGGATAAGGCAATTCCTGCCGACGTTCAGGTAAATCAACATGTGGTAGAAAATATCACTTATACACCAGCTGTCAACATCAGCAATTGTGAATTTAAGGAAGTTCCGACAAGAGGAATCCTTGTAACTACAAGAAAACCAATTGTCATTGAAAATAATACATTTGACGGAATGAGTATGGCAGGCATCTATATTTCTGATGATGCTCAGGGCTGGTATGAGTCAGGTCCGGTCAGAGATGTGACCATCCGTAATAATACATTTACAAGAGGAAATGCACAGGCAATTTTCATTGAGCCTACCAATCAGACTGTATCTACGGAAAAGACAGTACATTCTAATATTAAGATCGAGAACAACACTTTCTTTACGTACAATAAGAGAGTTCTTGATGCAAAGAGTGTAGATAAACTCACCTTTAAAAATAATAAAATTTACAGACAGAATCCGATCAACGGAAACGGATCTCTGAATCTGGCAGTAAAGAAGGAAGTTCAGCAGAACTGGAAGTAGCCAATAGTGCAGAGCTGGAAGTAAGCGGAAGTGGTGATACCTTATCAGGAAAACTGTACAACTTTAATGGTTGTAAAAATGTAGTGATCGAAGGAAATGAGTATGACGGTGGATTGAATGCCGGAAGTTCAATCAGCAACATGACTGCTTCTGATATTACAGTAACCAATGATGCAATGAAGGTAAACGCAGATTCCACAACAGCACCGAACGGAACGATGTACTACGAATCTGACAATGAAAAAGTAGTAAAGGTTTCCAGTACAGGTGTCGTAACTGCAGTAGGAGCAGGAACAGCCAATGTAACAGGATATATGGTTGTTGGAGGACGTAAGTTCCCGACCAATGCAGTGACATTTACAGTCAATGGAGGTGACTTGGCAATCTGCCGGATGGAATTGAACTGAAAGCGGCAGAAAATAAAGAAAATATTAAAGTAAATGATACGATCCAGTATACTGCAAATCTGAAATGGAACGCTGAAGAGAACAGTGCAGACAAGAACAGCGCAGTGACATGGAAGGTTTATGATGCCAAGACCGGAACTGAGACTGATAAAGCAACAATCACTGAACAAGGACTTCTGACAGCAGTAAAACCGGGAAGTGTTGTAGTGACAGCATCTACAGCCAATGGTTATGAAGCATCAAAACTGGTATCCATCTGGCAGGACGGAAAGACAATCGCATCAGATATTACAGTAGATTATCCGACAGCATCTGACAAATATCGTGTAAGCTCAACCGTTGAAGGCGGACTGGAACAGGATTTCACAAGCCAGGGACTTTACCAGAATCAGACTCCGAGCAATGTCCTTGTAAAACCATTGCCGGAAGGAACAGACAGAACAGATCTGACACTTGTATTCAAACTGACAGGTGCAACTCCTGCAAATACATGGCAGATGCAGGAATCTATCTCTATGATGATGCGGACAATTATGTAGCACTGGAAAAGAAGCATCGTGATGGCTCTACCAGTGCAGTAGCACTTGTAAAAGAGCAGAACAGAAGTGCAGTAGAGGAACCATATAATAACTGGGCAAATGTAAGCACAAGTCCAATCTGGCTGAAATTGGTAAAAAATAATGCCACAGTGACAGCTTACTACAGTGCAGATAAGAACAACTGGACCACCATCGGTTCGAGAACAGACTGCGGTTTCCTGAGCGGTAATTTTAAGCTGGCAATCGCAAGCCAGGGAACTAATACAGGATCCATCACTTATTCTGATGTTACAGTGAATAATAAAGAAGTAAAATTAGTTGAAGAGGCAGTGAAACCGACCGCCTCCAATGTTAAGGTAACATATGACGAAGCTGCTGACAGCCTGACAGCGGCAGGAGATACTACAGGACAGTCCGTAATTGTAAAATGGGCAGTTGCTGATAAAGAAAATGGAAACTATTCCATTATCAGCGGAGTAGAGGGAACTTCTCTGACAGCTTCTAAAGCATTGAAAGGCAAATATGTGAAAGCTGCTTATGTACCGCTGATCGGAACAGGTGCAGCAGGAGACATTGTATGGTCTGATGCAGTAAAAGTAACCGGAAATGGCACAGATTCAGGTGCATCAGCAGTCAAATCTGCAAATGCAGATCTGGCGACAGCTGACATTAAAACTAGTGAAAGTACAGACATGTTCCAGTTTGTAAAAGGAACAACTTTCTATCAGACAACAGCAGGAAGTGACGTTCAGGAAATCAAGTATTCCTTTGCAGCAGAGGATACAAAGGCAATAGTAAAAGTGCTGGTGAACGGAAAAGAAACAACTGAACTGAGCGGAAACGCAGTTCTCACAAGCGGAAGAAATCTGATCGAGGTAAATGTTACAGCAGAAGATGGCGTGACAATGAAAAAATATCGTTTCACAATCAGCCGTCAGGGAGATAACAATGCATTGTTGGAAAGCATGCAGGTAAACGGACAGACAATCGAACTGGCAGAGGGAGTTTATGAATATAGTCTCCCAATTGCAACAGGAACAACAACAGCGCAGGTTGCAGCGACAGCACAGAGTACAAGAGCAACTGTTTCCATCGTGAACGGAAAAGAGGTTACATCCGCAGCACAGACTGTTCAGGGAGACGTGACAGTTGCACCGGGAATCAATGAGATTACGATCCGTGTGACACCTGAGACAAGTGCAGAGCCGGTCTACTATAAACTGAAACTGAAAGTGCCGAATGCTGCAAATGCACGTTTGGAAGCATTAAGCCTTGGAGGAAATATATCTCTGAAAGAAAACTTTGATGCAGATACATTAAAATATACAGCATCTGCAACAGAATCCGCTGTGACAATCAATGCAACAGCAGAAGAGGCGGATGCAACCGTAGAAGTATCTGGAAAGATAAAGTGATTCAGACAGGAACAGGAAGTGCTTCGGCAGAACTGGGACTGACAGAAGGTGACAACACTGTGAAAGTGAAAGTAACTTCTGCGGACAAGTCCACAGAAAAGACTTATAAAGTAACAGTTCATGCATCAGGAGATACATGGTTATCTGATCTTGACTGGACATCACAGACATCCGGAGATTCAGGTAATCCGACAAGAAAAGATAAGAGCTGTGGAAACAACACACTGACCTTATGGGACGGTTCAAAGGAAGAAACCTTTGATAAAGGAATCGGAAGCCATGCAGATTCTACAATCATTTACGATCTGACTGGCAAAGGATATACAAGTTTTTCATCTTATTACGGTGTAGACCGTGAGACAAAGATAAATCCTTCTCAGGCAAGTATCACATTTAAGGTATATGTGGATGGAAATCTGAAGTTCACAAGTGATGTAATGGGAACTAACACAGCAAAAGGATTTACAGGTGATATTGATATAACTGATGCAACAGAACTGAAATTGGTTATGGACAAAGGTGCAAATAACTGGAGCGATCATGGTGACTGGGCAAATGCGAAACTGACAAAACCGTTTACAGCGCCGCAACCAGTAGTTGTGACCGTTCAGGTAAATGACCCGGTAATGGGAAGTGCAGCAACCGATAAGGGTGAGTATCAGAAGTATGATACCGCTACAGTAACTGCAACAGCAAAAGAAGGATATCATTTCGTAAACTGGACAAACGCAGAGGGAACAGAAGTCAGTGATGCAAATCCACATGTATTTGATGTGACAGAAGATGTGACACTGACAGCAAACTTTGCAGCAAATCCTGTAGTAAAGAAACAGTATACAGTAACAGCAACAGCAAGTGCTGAAGCAATGGGAACAGTCAGCATGGATCATGAGGACGGAATCTACGAAGATGGAGAAAAGGCAACAGTAACAGCAACAGCGAAAGAAGGACATCATTTCGTAGGATGGAAGCTGAAAGATGCAGAGGATATTTTAAGTACCGATGCGAAGTATACATTTAAGGTTGAAAAGGATGTAGACTGATCGGAGTATTTGAGAAGGATGCAGAGCCAGTTAAACAGTATACAGTAACAGCAACAGCAAGTGCTGAAACAATGGGAACAGTCAGCATGGATCATGAGGATGGTATCTATGAAGACGGAGCAGATGTGACAGTAACCGCTACAGCAGCAGAAGGACATCATTTCGTAGGATGGAAGCTGAAAGATTCAGAAGACATTTTAAGTACAGACGCGAAGTATACATTTAAGATTGAAAAGGATGTAGACCTGATCGGAGAATTTGAGAAGGACGCAGAGCCTGAGCAGGTGATAACTGCAGAAGAAATCATGCGTCGTATTATTGCAGATAAATCTTTTGCAACTTCTATTAAGAAAGATACGAAGAAACTAGTATTACCGGAAGTACCAGAAAACGCACAGATTGAGATTTGTAGTGTGAACCCAGAAGGAATTATCGCGCTGAATGGCGAGGTGACTACACCGCAAGAGGATACAGAAGTCATCGTAACGGTAAAAGTAACTGGAACAGATGGAAGTGTTGCCACTAAAGAGTTTAAGGTTATGGTAGAAGGAAATGGTGAGACAGAGAAACCAGCTCCAGAGAAACCAAATCCGGAGAAACCAGATAATGGAAATGTGAACCAGAGTGGAGCAAAGGATAACAATGCTAACAGCTCAACTCCGAATGGTGGTGCAGGACAGAACACGGTAAAGGCAATCAAGACTGGAGATACAGCGAATTTCGCATTGTATGGAATTGTAATGGTAGCCGCTGGGGCAGTAATCGCAACACTTGTATATCGCAGAAAAAGAAGCTAATCTAGATGAACAGAAACAGACCGTTATGAATTACGGAGCTGTGAAAAGTAAAAAATCATAGAAGACTGCCGGGATATTCTGAAGAGTATCCCGCAGTCTTCTATAAGAAACCACTTCTTGGCTGTAATGGTTTATATTCCTTGAATGCATGTTACAACCACAGAACATTATAATCCAAAAACGAAAGAAAGGGGTAGCGCGCTAAGTGAGTGATAAGCTTCCTAGGTCTGTTATTGAGAGTTCCGAATATGACAAAGAATCAGGAGGGATGAAACAAAAAATACGAGTTGCATTCTTATTTTTATGAGATACTAAAATCAACTATATATAATGATTTCTCGCTCGGTAAAAGATAAATCCAGATTCCAAAACCGTTCAATGACATCCCAGGTGGAACGAGCAAGAGTATTTGGATAAGGATAATATTTACGAAGATTCCGAGAGATTAATAAGGAAAAGGAGGAAGAGAGTAGGCTATAAAAAGTCTAAAAAGAAAAAAGTATGAAAAAGTATAAATTTAAAAAAGAAAAAGGTATGGCAGCAGACTGCACTGACAAGCTTGCCTTTGGAATGCTTGTTCCAAGTGTTTCATTTGCGGCAGGAACTCCGGTCAATGTGCTTTCTGGAACAGAAAGCAGATGAGTTCTGATAAAGAAGTTGTTTATGTAAACAATTATTCGGCAGCAAAACGAGATGTCAATTTTTAATGACAACTGGAAGTTCTATTTGGGAGATGCATCAGGTGCGGAAGAACCGGCATTTGATGATTCTAAATGGGAACATGTAAATCTGCCTCATGACTACAGTATTGAACAAGAGTATTCAACGAAGATGGAAGCAGAAAGCGGATATCTTCCGGGTGGAATTGGCTGGTACAGAAAGAGTTTCACACTTGGGAAAACAGCGGAGAATAAACGTGTGCGAATTGATTTCGGTGGCGTATATATGGATGCTACAGTCTGGGTCAATGGAACACAGGTGGGAAGCCATCCGTATGGATATACTCCATTCTCATTTGATATCACTGATTTGGTGAAATTTGATGGTGAGAATGTAATTACAGTAAAGGTAAATCATCAGACACCATCCAGCCGTTGGTATTCAGGAAGTGGTATTTATAGAAGTGTAGATTTGAATATTGTAAATCCTGTACATGTTGACTTATATGGGACAAAGGTAGAAACTCCAAATTTGGAAACAGAAAAAGACGGAGCGGTGACTACTAATATTAAGACAACTGTAGCCAACGATTCAGACAGAGAACAGAATGTGACATTGACTCATACCATTTTCAAAAAAGGTGGGGAGCCAAGCGCTAATATCGGAACTGTGACAACAGAAACAAAAGCGATTGCGGCAGGTGAAACCGCAGCGATTGATGCAACAGTAAATGCACAGAATCCAGAATTATGGAGTACTACAAATCCGGCGCTTTATACAGTGCGTACAGAAGTAAAGATTGGTGAAGAGGTTGTAGATACTTACGATACAGAATATGGATTCCGTTATTTTAAATTTGATGAAAATAGTGGATTTTCATTAAACGGAACAAATATGAAACTGAAAGGTGTGTGTATGCACCACGATCAGGGAGCGCTTGGAGCAGAGGCATGGAAACGTGCAATTGAGCGTCAGGTGGAAATCTTAAAGGAAATGGGATGTAACTCCATTCGTGTTACACATAACCCGGCAGCAGAAGAACTGATAAATATTTGTAATGAAAAAGGTATCCTTGTTGTAGAAGAGATGTTTGATGGCTGGCAAAATGCTAAGAATGGAAATAACAATGATTATGCCAGATTTTTCAATCAGACAATAGATGAAAGCAATCAGATTCTTGGAAAAGAAAATGGAATGACTTGGGCAAAATATGACTTAACAGCAACAGTAAAACGTGGTTGGAATGCTCCGTCAGTTATTATGTGGTCCCTCGGAAATGAAGTTCAGGAAGGTGCAACCGGTGTATTGACACAGGCGTATGCAAATGTTCAGGCGAATTTGATTGATTGGACAACTGCGTTGGATACCACAAGACCGGCAACACGTGGCGACAACGTGTTAAAAGGTAATAAGATTGGAATACCGAAAAACATGATGGATGCTATGACAACTGCAAATGGTACGGTTGGTTTGAATTATTGTTCTGGAAATGATTATGATACGCTTCATAATAGTAACCCAAATTGGAAGTTGTATGGTTCTGAAACTGCTTCAGCAGTCAATAGTCGAGGTGTATATGACAGAATAGATGGAAGTAAGACGGGTCAGAAGTTAACATCCTATGATAATTCAGCAGTTAACTGGGGGGCAGTTGCCAGCAGTGCCTGGTACGAGGTTATTAAGAGAGATTTTGTGGCAGGCGAATATGTATGGACCGGTTTTGACTATATTGGAGAGCCGACACCATGGAACGGAACTGGAAAAGGAGCACAAGGAACATGGCCGTCTCCAAAGAATTCATATTTTGGAATTATTGACACTGCAGGATTTCCAAAAGATAGTTACTACTTCTATCAGAGCCAGTGGAATGACGAAGTAAATACCCTTCATATTTTACCGGCATGGAATGAAGATGCAGTGAAGAAAGATAGCAGTGGAAAGGTTCCGGTTGTCGTTTATACAGATGCGAAAAAGTAGAATTATTCTTTACAGATGCAAAAACGGGTGATAAGAAGAGCTTGGGACAAAGGAATTTACACAGAAACAGTCAAATACACAAGGTATACATATCAGTATTATGAAGGCACGGATAAGTCTGGTACAGAACATAAGAATTTATATCTGACATGGCAGGTTCCGTATAAAGCAGGTACAATTTCAGCAGTAGCTTACGGACAGGATGGACAGAAAATTTCAGAGGAAAAACTGAATGGTCGAACATCTGTAACAACCACCGGTGAGAAGAAGAATTTAAAAGCTACAGTTGACCGCGATACAATTGTAGCAGATGGAGCGGACTTAACTTATGTAACTGTAGATGTAACAGATAAAGATGGAAATATTATTCCGAATGCGGAAGATAAAGTAAGCTTTAAAGTAGAAGGCGAAGGTAAACTGGTGGGTATTGATAACGGAAGACAAGACGATCATACCTCCTATCAGCAATAGCAGAAATGCATTTGCAGGAAAAGTAACTGGCAATTGTACAGTCTACAAAAAAAGCGGGAAGTTTCACAGTAACAGCCAGTGCAAAAGGTCTGGAAACTTCTTCAGTGACAGTAACAACGACTTCGGTAGAACAGGATACAACAGGAGAAAAGGCTATCAGTTATTACGAAATGTCTAAAAACTACTATGTAAAAACCGGTAATATGCCACAGCTTCCGAGTACTGTTAAAGCAGTGTATACAGATGGAAGTGAAAAAGAGATTCCTGTAACATGGGATGCAATTACAGAAGAACAGATTGCACAGAGTGGTACATTTTCTGTAGCAGGTACAACAGAGGCAGGAGATACTCTTACAGTAATCGTCAATATGATTGACCAGGTAGTTTCCCTGCTGAACTATTCAACAACTGTTCCGCTTGGAACGAAACCGACACTTCCGGAATCTAGACCGGCGGTACTTCAAGATGGTGAAGTAATGAATGCGTCCTTCCCAGTTGCTTGGGAGAACCGAATGGAAGTTACGATGCAGAAGGAATTGTGACAGTGAAAGGAACAGCAGATGTTCTAGGACAGAATGTAGAGGTTACAGCGACCATTCGTGTAGAAAAACAGAAGATAGAGCTAGGCTCAGTGTAAGTAGCGCAGCATACTTAAGTCAGGATGTACCGGAAGGACAACAGTCAGATACACTGGATGCAATTAAGGATGGAAAGAAAGAAATTGGAGACAACAACAGTGGAGGCGCAAATCCAACTTGTTGGTCAAACTGGGCAACTAGAAATACAGATCCAACTTCTGAAATCACATTCCGCTATGCTACTCAGCAGCGTGTAGGAAAAATTGTTGTATATTATTCCAAAGATAATGGTGCAATGACATTCCCTCGGGAAGGAAGAACAAAACTCTTTGTATCTGAAACAGGAGATGAAGGAAGTTGGAAAGAACTTTCAGTGGAAGAAACAATTGCGGAAAATGAAAGTCCAGAACGTGTAAAAGCATATACATATACATTTGATCCAACTGTAGCAACTTTTTTTAAAAACTGCAAGTAAACAAATACAACTCCTCAAGAGGCAGGAAAAACAGAAACATGTACTGGTATTACAGAAGTAGAGATTATTGAGTGGAATGGTTCATATACGACCAATTCTACTGCAAATCTTTCTAAATTAACGGTAAATGGTCTTGAGTTAAGTGAGGAAGAACTTGCTGCAGGAAGTTTTGATACAGAAGCTATTGTTATTGATACAATAGACTATGTGGCAGCTGATAATGCAGCGGTAACTTATGTACCGCCGTATGAAAATAAAGCGAAGCTAATCATTGAATCAGAAGATCATACAACCAGAAATGAATTTGTCATCAACTTAGACGGAAAAGGTGTTGGAAATACAGATCCAGTTTATGCAGGACGGGATTATGATACCCAAAAAATGTCGGTGACAGCTGGAAGTGAACAGAGTGGACAAGGCAATGAAGGTCCGGCAAGATATGTTTTAGATGGCAATGAAGGTACTATCTGGCATACATCATGGAATCCGCAAGCGAGTCGTGATACATTTTGGATTAAATTTGAGTTAAATGAAATTACTAGCCTAGATGCATTACGCTACAAAGGACGTGGTGGTGCTTCAAATGGACGTATCAGTAAGTATCGAGTAGAGGTAAGTAAGGACGATCAAAATTGGACAGAAGTTTCTGTTGGAAATTGGGATAATACAGATGACTGGTATATCGCAATGTTTAATGAACCGACAGAAGCAAAATATGTTCGACTTACCGGCGTTGAAACTTATGGTGAAGGATCACAGCAGAATAAATTTGCAAGTGCTGCAGAGATTCGCTTGCGTAAAGCAGATTCAAAGACAGACATTTCAGATGCAACTGTTTCTCTTACAAATGAGAAAAAACTGGTTTCTGTTGTAGATAAAGATCATCCGGTAACATTGTCAAAAGAAGACATTGAAGTTACCTTGGGAGATAAGGTGCTCAGATATGGCATAGACTACAAACTTACTTATAATAATAATGAGGCACCAGGAACTGCAACTGCAATCGTAACAGGTATTGGACAGTATGGATATACAGGAAGTCAAGAGGTATCATTTACAATTGAGTTGAAAAAACCGGAAATGAATAATATTTCCATAAAGAGCTTCCCGACAAAAACAACATATAAAGAAGGAGAAACCTTAGATCCTACAGGTCTTGTACTTACTACATCATATGACAATGGTACAACGGCGGATGTTGTATATTCAGAAGAGACTGCAAAAGACTTTGCATTTAATCCAGATACAAAGACAGCGTTGTCTAAAGGAAATACAAAAGTAACAGTGACCTATGGTGGTTTTGAAACAGAGTTTGCAATCACAGTGACAGAAGCTAAGAAACCAGATCCAGAAAAGCCGGATCCAGAAAAGCCGGGTCCGGAAAAGCCGATCCAGAAAAGCCGGATCCAGAAAAGCCGAGTCCAGAAAAGCCGGATCCAGAAAAGCCGAATCCAGAAAAACCGAATCCAGAAAAACCGGATTCAGGAAACCAGGGTTCAGGTAAACCGGACGGAAATGGTAGCTCCAAAGGAAATACAGGCAATACAAACAATTCAAATAATGCAGTACAAACAGGGGATACTGCATCAGTAGGAATTTGCGTAGTTGCATTAGCAGCAGCTGGTATAGTAGGAATAGTAGGAGCTATAATGATTGGAAAGAAAAGGAAAGATGTTAAATAATCAATTTGAAGAGTATTATGTGACAATCCTTTTAAGGAGGAAATTTTGAAAAAATTACGAATTGATAGAAAGAACAAAAAAGGCTTTCAGAAATTCGCTGCAGGAGTCATGGCATTAGTAATGACTGTTTCCGGACTGACAATATCGCCAGTCCGGAGTGAAGCTGCGGCTGCAGAGTATGAAATTTATCCGAATCCACAGGTGGTTCAATATACGGAAGGTGACTATGTTATCAAAAACGAGGTCAATGTAGTATATGAATCAGGAATCGATCAGGCAACGAAAGATCGATTAGCAGAAGCACTTGCGTTGAAAGACGGGGTAACAGTGACCACATCCGAGTCAATTGAAGAGGGCAAGACGAATATTCTTGTTGGAATTGATGGTTCGGGAGAAGTTGCAGATACTTATGCAAATGAACATGTGAATATGCAGTCAGCGGATTTGTATGAAAAGCTGGACGCCTATGTATTGGATAGTAATAATGATGTGATTACTGTAGTAGGTGCAGACACAGATGCAAGTTATTATGGATTGACGACGTTGTATCATATTTTGAAGCAGATGGATAGTAATACCATCCGGAATTTTCACATTGAGGACTGGGCAGATGTTGCAAGTCGTGGATTTATTGAAGGGTATTATGGAAATCCATGGTCTACAGAAGATAGAATCAATCTTATGAAATGGGGCGGTTATTATAAACTGAATTCCTATTTCTATGCACCGAAAAATGATCCAAAGCATAATGCAAAATGGAGAGAATTATATACAGAAGAGGAACTGAATACATTAATCAGACCTTTGGCAGAAGCTGGGAATGCATCTAAATGCCGTTTTGTGTATGCACTTCATACGTTTATGTATAATCCGGTTAGATTTGACGGCAATTATCAAGCTGATTTAAAAGCAGTACAAGATAAACTTGCTCAGGTGATTGATGCCGGTGTCAGACAGGTTGCAATTCTGGCAGACGATGCGGGAAACGTAGGTGGAAATAATTATAATAAGTTTTTAACGGATATGACAGCGTGGCTGGCAGAAATGAAAAAACATATCCGGATTTGAAACAGACGTTGCCGTTTTGTCCACAGGAATATATGTACAACGGACAGGCATATTACAAAAATTTCCCGGAAAATGTACAGATTGTTATGACAGGCGGTAGGGTATGGGGCGAAGTAAACCAGAACTTTACCAATACATTTACAAATAATGCGGGACGCGGTCCTTATATGTGGATTAACTGGCCTTGTACAGATAATTCTAAAAGCCATCTGATTATGGGCGGATATACAACATTTCTACATCCAGGAGTTGATCCGGCAAAGATTCAAGGTATCGTACTTAATCCGATGCAGCAGTCAGAGCCAAGTAAAGTGGCAATTTTCGGAAATGCATGTTATTCATGGAATATTTGGGAAAATGCAGATATAGCAAACAAGGCATGGCAGGATTCTTTCAAATATGTAGACCACAATTCAGCAGTGGAAACGGAAGCCGCTACAGCGTTGTATGAATTGTCTAAACATATGATGAATCAGAACATGGATTCTCGAGTAACAGCATTGCAGGAATCCGTAGATTTAGCTCCGAAACTGACGGATTTTCGCGATAAATTAAAGACAGGTACAGTTACTGTAGAAGAAGCGGATGCATTGATTGCTGAATTCCAGATTTTGCAGAATGCAGCTGCTGTTTATAGAGAACAGGCTGTAGACATAAAGGTTAGAGATCAGATTGTATATTGGCTGGATTGCTGGGATGATACAACTGTTTCAGCAATTGGATATTTGAATGCTATTAAGGCAATTGTCAATGAGGATGCAGATACTGCACTTCGTTATAATGCAGAAGCAAAAGCTGCGTTCGAGCAGTCAAAGACACATGAACTCTGGTATCTGGATCATTATGAAAAAGCAGAAGTCGGAGTACAGCATATTGTTCCGTTTATTAAAGCGATGGCAAAATATGTAACTGATTATATTGACACCGGAGTCAATCCAAATACACAGAAAAGATATACAGGAACTGTTACATATGAGCAGATATCTATACAAAATAACGCATCGGAAGATAAATATTTTGATGGAGATAACAGCAGTGAAGTATGGCTGGCAAAAGGACCATACGAAAACCCCGGAAGAGATACAATTCCAGCAGGAGCAACATTGACAGTTACTTTCCCGGAGCCAAAAACAATTGGTTCCTTCCGTTTGGTGCAGGGAGTTTCAGCAAAGAGTGATAAGTTCAGCAATGCAGATGTAGAGTATCAGATTGAGGGAACGAGTACATGGACAAAAGCGGGTACATTGTCGGATAAAGGTGATCAGACCATTTCATTCGGAAATGTTGCTAATGTAAAAGCGGTGCGTATTCATAATAATACAGTAACAGGAGGCTGGGTAAGAATTGGTGAAATAGAGATTCTTTCTCCGGCAAATGAAGATGCAAGTGGTGCGAGAGCAGGGCTTTATACGAACGTTGATACAAATATCACTGCAAGTCTGGAGGAAGGCAGTGTTTCATTAAGCAACGGAACAGTTACATTGAACAAAGACGAGTATATCGGAGTGAAACTTGGCGATATCAAAGCAATACAGAATATTACAACTTCGGCACTTCCGGAAAATGTAGTTCTGGAGACGTCTATGAATGAAATCACATGGAAGCCTTACGCAGCGGATGCAAAAAATGTAGATGCAGCGTATATAACGCATTAAAAATAATGGCGAAGAAGCAAGCCAGATTACTTTGAATGATTTTAAAGTGACTTATAAGTTTGTCGGAGCTAAAAAAGTAGATACAGACTTTGAAAAAGCACAGGATGCAAATGATATGCGTGTGGCAGGAACTGTTGGAAATGTATTTGATGGAAAATTAAGTACATTGGGTATGATCAATGGAAAACAGGAAGCTGGCAAACATATCACATTTGATCTGGGACAAGTTATTCACTTTAACTCTCTGCGTTACTATATTGTAGAAACACAGTTGAATTATTTGAGAAATGCAAAATTTGAAGTGTCAACAGATGGTGAAAACTGGACAGAGGTTATGACGGTTGGAAAACCAACTCAAAATGTGCATGATAATACAGTAGCGAAAGACATGCAAGGCATTACTCTGACCCATGATGATAAAAATCCGGGATATATGTATAAAGAAGCAACAGGTCTGGATGTAGATGGAAGATATATCCGCATCATGCCGAATGAAACATATAATCATAGATGGGTTGCAATTAATGAACTGCAGATCAATGGAGGAGAATATATTTCTCCTGAGCAGAGTAGACAGATTGTGTCAGAAGCAATTGAAGAAGCAGGAAAGCTTCCGTCTAATATGCGGGATGGAAGCTATGGTACAACTTATAAGTCTTCTAAAAAGAACAGCTCATTTACCTGGAGAGTGTTAGATCCAACATCAATCGCATCTGTCGTCTGATACAGATCGGCGATATTTCTAAAGCAGATGTTACAGCAACTTATTTAGATAAAAGTAATGTTACAAAAGCTAGTGAAAAAGTAAACCTTGGAAAACTGAATCAAGTAATCAATGAGTTTGTTATTCCAGAAGGAAAAATGCTGGAAACACTGACGGTTACTTGGAAAGATGTAATTCCGGAAATTGCTGAGATTGAAACTTCATCAGAACGTGGCGGAGAAGTAAACAAAGAAACATTAAAAGCAGAACTTGCAAAAGCAGAGGATGACACATGGACAGCTGATAGCAAAACAGCTTACACACAGGCAAAAGAAACTGCACAGGAAATCTATGATAATAAAAATGCAAGTCAGGCAATGGTGGATTCAGCGATTAAAGCATTAGAGTCAGCACGTACAAATGCAAAGACAAAAGCGAATGAAGAAACCGTCGCAAATATGAAAAAAATGTTGGCTGAAAAAATCAGTAATGAGGAAACAATTTATACAAAAGTTACTTATTCTGCATATGCAAATGTAATTGGCAAGTTGGAAAAGGCAATGAAAACTCCGGATAATTTGTCGCAGACAGATGCAGATGAGCTGATGAAAAATGTGACAGAAGCGCAGAATAATCTTGTCTATTCTACAAGAAACAGAGAACTTGCAGAGCTGGAAACGAAAAAATATGATTTGGTTGAAGCAGATCCGTATACAAAAGCTAGTTATCAGCGTTGACAGCGATTAAATCAGAAATTGATACGTTGGTGGCTACGGATAAAGAGGCAGAAATAGCCGGAACAGAACGTGTAAATCCAAAAGAATTTATTGCTAAGAGAACTGCTTTCCAGAATAGAATGTCAAATCTAGTTGATATCAGTACTCTGAAGGCAGCGATTAAACAGTCAGAAAGCGTAGACGGTACTTTATATACGAACGAAGTATCAGTCTTATGTTGCAGCTGTAGAAGCAGGAAAACAACTTCTTGATGCAGGTACAAAAGAACAGGTTGCACAGGCGCTGAAACTAATCGAAGAAAAATATAATGGATTGACTACAAGTGATAAAGCAACTTTGGAGCAGATGATTCAGGCAGCAAAGGCATTGAAGCTGAATCTTATACAGAAGACTCTTATAAGGAATTGATGGATATTGTCGCAGAGGCAGAAAAGAGCGCTGATGATAAATATATTGATAAGATTCAAGAGGCAATGAAAAAACTGGTTAATGTAGAAGCATTAAAGGATAAGATTCAGGCGGCTGAAAAAGTGGATAAGGAGTTGTATACAGAAGATTCTTATCAGAGATTAGAAGATGCATTGAAAAAAGCGAAAAAACTTCTGAAATCAGGTAGTGCAAAAGAAGTAAAAGCAGCAACAGAAGAATTAGAAAATGCACGTCGCGCATTGGTACAGAAAACTACAGTAGATGTAGGAGGAAATCAAAATAATGCAGGTCAAAATACAGATCAAAAAGGTCAGGCAGTGCAAACTGGTGATGAAGGAAATCTTCTTCCGATAGTTTTGGTTATGGTAGCTTGCATAGCAATAATTACAGTAGTGATTATTCGCAGGAAAAGGAAATAGGGGGTAAGAAATAAAAGCTCACTGTTGGTATTTTTTGAACCAGCAGTGAGCTTTTGTAGAGAAATTTAAATGAATTTAACAGTGTAGTCATCTATACCTGAAAGGAAGTATTAATAATCCTGAAGCTATTTCCTTAATTTTTTTCATGTGTATTTTCTCCTTTAAATTTACATTATATTTTGCATTATAGCCATGCAGTAACTAAAGAATGTACTGATTGTGGTAGATGATATAGAAAAATCCATAGAGTTTTATAGGGATTTATTTGGCTTGCAAGTGATTCTTCAGAATGAAGGAAATGTGATTTTATCGGAGGGCCTTGTGTTGCAGGATGCGGACGTATGGGGGAAGACTTTGGAGGAGATCTCGATGCCATTCAATAATATGATGAGCAACATTGATGTGTATGTCACCGGAAGCAATTCTAAGTTTCTGTCCAGCGACATTGTGACCGAGTTCCGTGGCAGAGGTGATGAGATCAGAATCTATCCCCTCTCTTTTGCAGAGTTTTATTCTGTCTGTGAAGGTGATTACGACGATGCCTGGGATGACTACATGATCTACGGAGGATTGCCGCAGGTCGTAGGTTTACAGAGCGAACGACAGAAGGCAGATTACCTGAAAAACATTTTTGCAAATGTTTATCTGAAGGACGTAATTGAAAGAAACAAGATCCAAAATGTGGATGAAATTGGCATTCTGGTTGATGTGCTTGCATCTGCAATCGGCGCACCGACCAACCCTTCAAAGATTGCTAATACCTTTGCCAGTGAGCGTCAGATGAGTTATACAAATAAAACGATTTCCAATCATATTGACTATTTGGCAGATGCGTTTTTGATTTCTAAAGCAAACCGATACGATATTAAGGGCAGAAAGTATATTGGTGCAAATCTGAAATACTACTTTACTGATCCAGGCCTGAGAAATGCCCGTTTGAATTTCAGACAGCAGGAACCTACTAACATCATGGAGAACATTGTTTATAACGAGCTTCTGATTCGTGGCTACAATGTTGATGTGGGTGTTGTGCAAATCTTTGATAAAGATAAAGAGAGCAAGCGTGTCCGTAAGCAGCTGGAAGTTGATTTTGTAGTTAACCAAGGAAATCAGAGATACTACATCCAGGTTGCTTATGACATGACTTCAGAAGAAAAGCAGACTCAGGAGTTCAATTCTCTGCGTAATATCCCGGACTCTTTCAAGAAGGTTGTTATTGTAAATGGCAGCAAAAAGCCTTGGAGAAATGATGAGGGATTTGTCATCATGGGAATGAAGTATTTCCTTTTGGACGCAGATAGTTTAGAGTTTTGACATTGGATATAGATAAATTAAATCGGAAGTCATGGAGATAGTTTTATTATGATTTTGTGCTTTTCAGGACATTGACAAGCATCTATGCGTATGGTAATTTGATGTATAGATGATTATCTATGTGAGGCGGCGAAAATGGAAGCAAAGGATATGATACTAATATGTAAAGCATTATCAGATACAAATAGACTGGAGATTGTTCAGATGCTGTCAGACGGAGAAAAATGCGGATGTAAGATTCTGGATAAATTCAATATCACGCAGCCTACTTTATCACATCACATGAAAATATTGGTTAACTGTGGGATTGTAAATGACCGTAAGGAAGGCAAGTGGCATTATTATTCTCTGAACAAAAAAGTAATAAGAGCGGCAAGTTCATTTGTTGAAGCTTTGGGAAGGTAGGAAATGAAAGAAGAATGCAAAAGGCAGAATACCGTTATTATGAAATTTCTCAGGATCTTCCTGTTATGGCATTAAGTGGTAAAAAATGGGAATATTTAATTTGTGGATGTGGAAGAAATTTTAAAAAGAGGTTTTGTAAATGTTCCAGAAAAATATATTTATGTTGAACAGAATCTATCGAAGAAAATAAGTGTTTTGGAGAATGCTGGAAGTACGAAGGCTGCGGCACTTATGCAGATGATAATAGAAGAAATACAGCTGAGACAAGCAAATTATAGATATACTGTTTCAACGCTTGCGTTTAATCTTGTGCTGTTTTTTGATCGTTTAGATAATGAAAACATAAAGTTTCAGAATAATTCCCGGGAAACTTCAGATTATACACGTAAAATTATAAGTTATATAGAATTACATTATATGGAGGACATCGGGGGAAAGGATTTTGCAAGGGCATGTAATCTGAGTGAGACACATATGCGGAGGATCTTTATAGAGTCTGCTAATATTACACCATCAGAATATCTAAATCTGGTTCGGATTAAGAAGGCCTGTGAAATGCTCGCAAAAGAAAACTGTTCCATAGAAAAAGTGTCTAATTCTGTAGGATACCCGGTGATATCTACATTTATGCGTAATTTTAAGAAAATAACGGGAATTTCACCAAATGCATGGCGGAGAAAAGCGTTGGAGAATCCGGAAAATGTGGCAGCCTACCAAGTATCAGTGTTTAAGGGGTGGTAAAATATATAGGGTGCCACCAGGAACAGTAAAAAAACAGTTGCCAAAAGGACAAACAGTCACAATCCCTGTATTTTCAGCTAGGTTTTACCATGTATGAGGAAGAAGAAAACCGCTGGCGGTGTTCCTTCCGATCTGATGGAAAATGGATTAATGTAAATGAACTTTTGCAGGCATTTTGCGGAGGTGGACATGCTGCGGCAGCAGGCGTGCGTAAGCGTACAAATGACGTAGATAAATTCAGGCCGGAAATACTTGAGCGGATTGTTATGATGAGAAAGATTTCCGGTCAGAATAAATAAGAATTAGAAACGGAACACAGGAGAATCGGGAGATGTAGAATGATGGAAAAGAAAAGAACCTATATTGCAATCGATCTTAAGTCATTCTATGCGTCTGTGGAATGTAAAGAACGAAATCGGGATCCTTTGACGACCAATCTTGTGGTTGCGGATAAAAGCAGAACAGAAAAAACCATCTGTCTTGCGGTATCTCCAGCCTTAAAGTGTTATAGGATCCCCGGAAGGCTCGTTTATTTGAGGTTGTTCAAAAAGTAAAAGAAGCCAACAGTGCCCGCAGGTGGAAAAGCACCGAACAGAACATTTATTGGTTCCTCTGATGACAGTGCAGAATTAAATAGTAATCCTGCACTGGAGATTGATTATATTGTTGCTCCTCCCCGGATGGCTCTCTATCTGGAATACAGCACCAGAATTTACAGCATTTATCTGAAATATATTGCGCCGGAAGATATTTTCCCTTATTCGATCGACGAAGTATTTATGGATGTAACGGATTATCTGCATACCTATAATATGACAGCAAGGGAACTTGCAATGACCATGATACAGGATGTGCTGAAAACGACAGGTATAACGCAACTGCCGGAATTGGAACGAATATGTATCTGTGTAAGATTGCGATGGATATCGTGGCGAAGCACATTAAAGCAGATAAAGATGGTGTACGAATTGCAGAACTGGATGAAATGTCATACCGAAGGAAACTCTGGAGCCACAGACCTCTTACTGATTTCTGGAGAGTCGGAAAGGGATATGCAAAGAAGTTGGAAGAATATGGCCTCTATACGATGGGTGATATTGCCAGATGTTCCATCGGAAAAGAGAATGAATTATATAACGAAGATCTGCTATATAACTGTTTGGCGTTAATGCAGAGCTGCTGATCGATCATGCCTGGGGATATGAGCCCTGTACCATGAAAATGGTCAAGGCTTACAAACCGGAAACGAACAGTGTTTGTTCCGGACAGGTACTTCATTGTCCTTATGACTTTGAAAAAGCAAAATTAGTCGTCAAAGAGATGACGGACCAGATGGTTTTGGATTTGGTGGATAAGAAGCTTGTGACGGATCAGATTGTATTGACAGTTGGTTATGATATTGAGAATTTGAATAATACCGACAGGAAAAAGAAATATCATGGTGAGGTTACGATCGACCGTTATGGAAGAAGAATTCCGAAACACGCACATGGAACGACCAATCTGAAACGGCAGACTTCCTCAACAAAAATGATAACGGATGCAGTAATAGAGCTATATGACAGGATCGTTGACAGAAACCTGCTTATCAGAAGAATCAATATCACAGCGAACAGGCTTGTGGATGAAAGTTCTGTAAAGAAAGAAGAAGTGTATGAGCAGCTGGATCTTTTTACGGATTATGAGGCGCAAAGGAAAAAGCAGGAAGAGGAAGAGGCTGCACTGAATCGTGAAAAACGTATGCAGGAGCGATGCTCAGTATCAAAAAGAAATTTGGAAAAAATGCTGTAACTGAAGGGGATGAATCTTCAGGAAGGTGCAACCGCCAGGGACAGAAATGAACAGATTGGCGGTCATAAGGCGTAAAGGAGTTGAAAGAGGATGAAAAATAATTCTTATGACGATATCATCAATTTACCACATCCGGTCTCTAAGAATCATCCGCAAATGCCACTTCAGGATCGGGCAGCGCAATTTTGCTCCTTTTGCAGCTTTGACCGGACATGATGCTGCGATAAAGGAAACAGCAAGATTAACCGATGAAAGATTGGAACTGAGCGAGGAAGTGATTGCTCAGCTGAACGAAAAAATCAACATAATCAGAAATAATATCGGTATAGAACAGAATGTATCGATAACTTATTTTATTCCCGATGCAAAAAAAAACGGTGGATCCTATGTTACGTGCTCTGGCATTGTAAAAAAGATAGACGAATACGAGCATACCATAATCATGACGGATCAAACGGTCATTCCAATCGAACAGATAATTGATATTAAATGTGAAAACAGATACAAAGAATATAGAATGTTTCACTAGAAAAAGTTGAGACAGAAAGTGGAGGTGACCACGATAGCTTCATTTGATCAGAAACTCCGTACGTTATATCTGATGGAAATCCTGCTGGAACGTACCGATGATGAACATATGTTGAATGCATCGGAATTATGCACGATTCTGGATCAGGAATATGGGATCAGTACGGACAGAAGAACAATTTATACAGAGATGGAGATTCTTGATAAATTCGGACTGGATATCCAGCAGAAGAAAGGCAAGTGCCCTGGCTATTATATTGGTGCCAGGGATTTTGAATTGCCAGAGTTGAAGCTTTTGGTGGATGCGGTTCAGTCTTCTAAATTTATTACGGAAAAGAAATCCAAGGAATTGATACAGAAACTGGAGAAGCTTTGCTGTAAGACAGATGCCGAAATGCTTTCCAGATATGTCTTCATCGTAAACCGGCCAAAGACAGAGAATGAAACGGTGTATTATAACGTAGATTATATTCACACGGCTATTTATGAGAATAACCAGATCAAATTCCATTATGCGGAGTGGACAGTTAAGAAGGAGCTGAAATTTAAAAAGAATGGCGCTTTCTATGTTATCAGTCCGTGGGCATTGACATGGGATGATGAAAACTACTATTTGGTTGCTTATGATGCAACAGCCGGAATCATCAAACATTATCGTGTCGATAAATGCGTGATACTGAGATTATTGAGGCTGATCGTAAAGGGGAAGAGTCCTTCAAAAATTTTGATCTGGCTGCATTTGCCAAGAAAACGTTTGGTATGTATGGCGGTGTAGATGCAGAAGTCACACTGGAATGCAGAAATGAACTGGCAGGTGTCGTGATCGATCGCTTTGGTCATGGTGTATGGATGTGTCCTCATGGAGAAGATCATTTCAGAGCCAGAGTGTCAGTGGCGGTAAGCTCACAGTTCTTTGGCTGGATTACCGGTATCGGCTTCGGGATGCGGATTGTCGGACCGGAAGATGTACGGCAACAGTATAAAGAGTACCTGCAAAGTGTGATTCAGAACTATATGGACTGACAAATTCCGTAACTGTTCACAGGTAAT
>ENA-OQCX01000224-OQCX01000224.1-human-gut-metagenome-genome-assembly--contig:-NODE-224-length-30052-cov-2.602105_pt1 | contig 30052 bp, 35 predicted proteins | sample MGYA00242762_ERZ504587 | MGnify/ENA primary metagenome ERZ504587 (study PRJEB26092, sample SAMD00036337) | human gut metagenome | host: Homo sapiens | study: EMG produced TPA metagenomics assembly of...
TCAGATCCGTATCAGTGAAACTGGCTTACGGCACTGAGAAAAAGCAAAATCACTTTTCCGCGATATGATGCAGCAGGCACAGATACAGTTTGGTTTTGAGGCAGATAATATTCCATTAATGATCGAGGCCATCCCGGTGAGTACCGAGAGCATCATCCTGATCATTACCAAAGTAGAGGATCCTGAAGAACTGGATACCCGTTTCTCCAAATTTGCTCCATTCAGAGGGAATGATAAGACAGATACTCTTCAGCTTGACGGTGCAGACAATATTATTGATATCTTCCAGAAGCTTTACGAAGCAAAGATGAAGAGTACTCAGACAAAAGATGGCAAATCTGCTCAGAATACCGGAGCAAAGGAAAATGACGATACTCAGGTTCCTGATGTAAATCTTATCCGTCTCTATGAGTTCGACACACTGGACGATGTGATTGCGGCCGCCCATGGACTGAACGGCTATTTTACCGGTACAAACACCCTGTACAAAGATCCGGCCGATGAGCTTTACAAACTGGTACTTCACCAGTCATCACTTTCTCCGGAGGATTTTAACAGGGTATGTAATATTCTTACGGAATATGGACAGGGAAAGGCTTTCTCTCTTTCAGGAGAAGCTTATCTGACAGAACATGGAGAACTGATTTCCGATTCTGCCTTCAGCAGCTGATTCAACTGTAATAATTTTCATAATTAAAAGAGCATTCAGTTTTCATCTGAAAGCTCTTTTCTTATACCATAGCAAATTACAGATTTCTCAAAAAAGGATGTCCTGAACTTATTCAGAACATCCTTTTTACATGTCAGTCTATGACAATTCAACAATTGTCATAGTCCGTCATATGATTACCTTTCAGGAAGATTATTCTCCAAGAAAATCATTGATCTGGTTAACCAGTACATCAACATCCAGTCCATGAACCATAGCTGCTTCTTCGAGAGATTCCATCTGGGAAGATGGGCATCCAAGGCAATGCATTCCTGCTCTCATAAGAATCGGTGCGATATTTGCATCAATCTGAAGAAGCTGACCGATCAGCATATCTTTTGATACTTTAGCCATTGTATATTTCCTCCTTAATTTTTCTTCATACTACTCAGCTTTTATAGCTTCTGATATTATAATACTATTTTACTCTGGAATCAACTGCAAACTTTTAATTTTATCGTTCCTCCCTGAAATACGGAAGTCCCAGCGCAGCAGGCGGCTGGTGTTCCTTTTTCTTTCGGAAGCTTGTGAATACCAGTACGATAATCGTTACCACATAAGGCAGTGCTTTAAATACTTCCTGCATGCTTCGTCCAAGTCCCGGGATATAAAGATACAGAATATAAAGAGCTCCGAACAGGAATGCTCCCCAGATTGCATTCAGTGGTTTCCATAATGCAAAGATTACCAGTGCAACAGCAAGCCAGCCACGATCTCCAAAACCATTGTCTGTCCAGGTTCCTCCTGAATATTCCATTACGAAATAGAGTCCGCCCAGACCTGCCAGACCTGCACCGATACAGGTTGACAGATATTTATATTTGATAACATTGATACCTGCTGCATCTGCAGTTCCCGGATTTTCACCGATTGCCCTGAGATTCAATCCCGCTCTTGTCTTGAACAGAAAAAACGATAACAGGACTGCTATAATAATACAGAGATATGTAAGGAAACCATAATTAAATAAAATACCTCCGATAACCGGAATCTTAGACAATCCCGGGATTTTTGCCGTATAGGCACTTCCTGTTACTTTTACGGAAATCTGTCCTACACCGCCTGCAAGCTTGGAAATAGAACCGCCAAAGAAGTTACCAAAACCTGTACCAAAAATGGTAAGTGCAAGACCTGTTACATTCTGATTTACACGAAGTGTGATAGTCAGGATACTGTAGATCAGACCACCGATTGCAGCACATGCAAACGCACACAAAAACGATATCAGTACACCCACAAGTGCATTGGGATCAGGATTATCCTTCTCATAGAGGAAAGCTCCCATCAAACCTGAAATGCCGCCCATATACATAATTCCCGGAATACCAAGATTCAGATTACCGGATTTCTCTGTCATAATCTCACCAAGCGCCCCATACAGAATACAGATGCCCTGGACAATTGCTTTTTGAATAAAAACTATCAGTACACTCATTGCCTCTACCTCCTATTTCTTTGCACGCTTTACTCTGTAGTTGATAAAGAATTCTGCACCGATCAGGAAAAACAGAATGATTCCCAGAAGAACATTGGAAGCATTCTCATTCAGTCCATACTGTGTTGCGATCTGCACGGCACCCTGGTTCATAAATACGATGCCAAAGGAAACTGCAACCATAATAAATGTATTAAACTTGGAAAGCCATGCGACAATGATCGCAGTAAATCCACGACCGCCTGCTGTTGCAGTGGAAATCGTATGGCTGGCTCCGCTGACAATAACAAAACCTGCAATACCACAGATTGCACCGGAGATTGCCATTGTACGGATAATAACCTTTTTCACCTGGATACCGGCATATCTGGCAGTATTCTCGCTCTCACCTACTACTGCGATCTCATAGCCCTGCTTACAGTATTTCAGATAAATAAACATTCCCACTGTCAGAATCAGGACAATGACTACATTCCAGCCATATTTCTGTCCGAACAATTCCGGAAGCCATCCGCCTTTTGTAGCCTGATTGATGATACCGACTGTATTGGAACCTTTCGGATTTTCCCAGAATACAATACAATAAGTTACTACCTGCATGGCAACATAATTCAACATCAGAGTAAACAGTGTCTCATTTGTATTCCAGTTTGCTTTAAATACAGCCGGGATCATTCCCCAGATCATTCCGCCAAGTGCACTTGCCACAAACATTACGATCAGGAGTAACCCTGTAGGCATCTTATCTCCTGCATAGATCATGACGGCAGCAGAGCAGGCACCACCGATCAGGATCTGACCTTCTGCACCGATGTTCCAGAATTTCATTTTAAATGCAGGTGCCAGACCAATGGAAATACACAGCAGTACCATTGTATCTCGTATGGTCTGCCACAGACGGCGTTCCGAACCCATTGCTCCATCCCAAATTGCCTTATAGACATCCACCGGATTCATCTTTACCAGGGCAACGATCACCGCTCCGCACACGATCAGTGCAAGGATCAATGCAATGAAACGGATCAGAAGACGTTCCTGCCATCTGGCTTTGTTTCTTCTTTTACTTACCTGTAAGAAAGGTTCTTTCTTCATGCCTGTGTCCCTCCTTTTTCATGCTTCGTCATAAGAATCCCGATTCCTTCTTTCGTTGCAGTTCTTCCATCCTCAATTCCGCTGATTTTACCTCCGCAGAACACTGCAATCCTGTCACACAGTTCAAGAACTACATCAAGATCCTCAATAACACAGACTACTGCAACCCCTTTTTTCTTCTGTTCATTCAGAAGGCGGTAAATCACATGGGAAGTATTGACATCCACCCCTCGAGTTGGGAAAGCTACCAGAAGCACTTTCGGATTCTGGGCAATTTCTCTTCCTACCAGAACCTTCTGCACATTTCCTCCTGACATCTGACGGACAGGTGCGGAAATACTTGGAGTCATGACTTCAAGCTGTTCTTTGATTTTTAACGCCAGTGCCTTTGGACCTTTTCGATCCAGGAATGGACTTTTACCATTGCGATAGCTTCTGAGCATCATATTATCGGTCATATCCATATCGCCCACAAGCCCCATACCAATACGGTCTTCCGGAACAAAAGCAAGGCTGATCCCTGCTTTATTAATGGAGATAGAATCCATTCCTGCAAGCTCTGTTCCTTTTCCATTGTCATCAAACAGGGTGATCGAACCGCTCTCTATTGCCTGGAGTCCTGCAATTGCCTCCAGAAATTCTTTCTGGCCGCTTCCGGAAATGCCGGCAATACCCAGAATCTCTCCTGCATTTACTGTCAGATCAACATCATCCAGAGTTTTTACCTCTTCTTTGTTTTTACAGTTCAGACCTTTGACTACTAATCGTTTCCTTACATTCTCCGGTTCAGGACGGTCGATATTGAGATCTACTCTGCCGCCTACCATCATCTCTGACAGACTCTGTGCATTTGCCTGAGCTGTTTCTACTGTATCAATATACTTTCCTTTTCTGAGGATTGCCACACGATCTGATAACGCCAGAACTTCCTGGAGTTTGTGCGTGATGATCATAATGGAACATCCATCTTTTCTCATATTTCTCAAAATATCGAATAACCTGTCAGACTCCTGTGGTGTCAGAACTGCAGTCGGCTCATCCAGGATCAGAATCCTCGCGCCACGGTAGAGCATCTTTATGATCTCAACTGTCTGCTTCTGGGAAACGGACATTTCGTAGATCTTCTGTGACAGATCCAATTCAAAGCCATATTTATCTGCCAGCTTCTGAATATCCTCTGTGATCCTCTTCATGTCCAGCTTTCCCTTTCCCGGAAGTCCCAGAACAATATTCTCTGCTGCTGTCAGTACATCTACCAGTTTAAAATGCTGATGTACCATACCGATTCCCAGTTCATAGGAATCTTTCGGTGAACGGATCGTTACTTCTTTTCCATTTACAAAAATATGTCCTTCATCCGGATAATAAATTCCATAGATCATATTCATCAGAGTTGTCTTTCCGCTTCCGTTTTCCCCCAGAATTGCAAGAATCTCCGATTTTCTCAGTGTGAGATCTACATGATCATTCGCCTGGACCGAACCAAAACTCTTGGAAATATCTCTAAGTTCAAGTGCATAGTTTTCTCCCACTATCGTTTCCTCCTTTTATCTAATGATATCCAATCTACAGTAAAAGTCCTGTCTCTTTGACTGCCGATATCATTTAATCCTACTTCTGAATTATGGAATTGCTCTCCTGTATACTCCATAATACAGCAAAAGAAACCTTCTGTCAGAAGACTTCAAGACTTCTTTTGCACGTACGATATGAAAACAGCAGAGCTGCCGCCCGGGCAGCCCTGCTGTCGTAAATTGCTCCGCGCTTTGCAGCTCCAGCAATTTTCTTATTCTGTAATAGATGTAATTCCATCAATCGCAATATCAAATGCAGGTGCGGAACCATATTCAGATTCATGGAAGTATCCGTCAGAAATGTACTCTGTATCACCCTTCTTATAAGTATCAAGTTCCTTGCCGTCTACTGTAAATGCAGATGTATCAAATACATGAAGGGAACCATCAATGAGCGCATCTTCCACTTCTTTGACCTTTTCTTCTGTACCCTCTGCTACAGTTTTGTCATTGAGAGCTGTGATCTTATCTGCACCTTCCGCAAATCCTTTACACCAGTCAGTATCAATTGCTGTGCCGTCAAGCATACACTGTACTGCGTATGTATAATATACACCCCAGTCCATAGATGCAGAAGTAAGTGCTGTGTTCGGAGCAACAGATGTCATATCAATATTATAACCTACACATGGAACGCCTGCTGCTTCGCATGCTGTAGGAGCACCTGTTGTATCTGCATGCTGGCTGATCAGTACACAGCCGTCAGAAATCAGAGCATCTGCACACTCTTTCTCAAGGTCAAAGCTTGCCCAGCTGTTTGTATATTTTACTTCCATTGTCACAGACGGGCATACGCTCTTCGCACCAAGATAGAAAGCTGTATAACCGGAGATAACCTCTGCGTATGGGAATGCACCTACATAACCCATCTTGCATGCGTCTTCTTTTACTGTGCCGTCCTCGATCATTTCATTCAGTTTCAGCCCTGCAACTACACCTGACACGTAACGTGCTTCATAAATATTTGTAAAATAGTTATGCATGTTGGAAAGTCCGCTGGATGCAGCCTGTGTTCCTGTTGCATGACAGAACTGAACCTCCGGATATTCCCCTGCCGCTTCCAGTATATAAGTCTCATGTCCAAAGCTGTTTGCAAAGATGATCTGACATCCCTGATCTGCAAGGTCTGCTGCCGCATCATAGCATCCTTCATCTTCACCGATGAGAGTTTTCTCAATAATCTGAGAATCGTCAAGACCAAGCTTCTCTTCCATCTCATCAATTCCTTTCATATGAGCAGCCGTGTAACCTTCATTCTCATCACCGATATAGATCACTCCTACTTTCAGGTCCTCTTTTGCAATCCCTTTACCTTCATCTTCTGCAAATACCGGTGCACTCATGGAAACCGCCATTACTGCTGCAAGTCCAATTGCCAATGCTTTCTTCATTCTTCATTCCTCCATTCTTTCTATTTGTTTTCTGATTCCTGCTACGGAACAAAAGAGGCACAACTTTCTGTGTTATGCCTCCTTGCAAGTATCTTTACTATAACCGTTTATGTCTGAATTGTCAATAAATTCAGCAAAAACGCACTTCTTTTTGATACTCTTATTTTTTTTGTATATTAACAGACTATTTTCCATCATACAAATGCCTGTATTTTGGCAGGATAATTTCTCTGCTCGGACAGACATTCACATGTCCGTCAGCTATTTGTAATCTGCAGGTAAAGTAAGCAAATGCTAACTTAATATTATTTTATAATGTATCTGATTTTATACTTGTAATTCAGACAAAGATATATTAAAAATGTATGCAGAACCCGAAAGGGGCCTAAAACGTTATTACGATAAGGAGGATTCTAATTATGGCATATGTAATTTCAGACGAATGTGTAAGCTGTGGAACATGCGAAAGCGAATGTCCTGCAGAAGCTATCTCTCAGGGAGATGAGCATTATGTAATCGACGCTGATGCATGCTTAGACTGCGGAACATGTGCAGATGCATGTCCAACAGAGGCTATTCATCCAGCAGAATAATTCATGATTTCAAAACAGCTTCATCTCTGTTTACCGCAGAGACGAAGCTGTTTTTCTTTATGGGATAACTTTTACAAATGTTTTCTTCTGATCCTCCTGCTTCTTTTTTTCCAGTGCTGCAGCAGCCTCTTTTCTCGCAAGCTGTCTGTTACGGATCGTTTCATCCAAATCCCGGCACTGGTCTTCTCCCTCTTTTTTCATATGTAGCTCCTGAGCGATCAGACGTTCCATGATTTTCTGAAATTCAAGTATTTTTTCCCTTTCAGGCTGTTCATCTTCAAGAAGCTTCACTTTGCTCGCAGTAGTCCCGGGTGCAGTCCTTGAAATTCTTGGAACCAGTTCTTTGATTGCTCTCAGGGCAAGTCCTCTTTTCTTTAGTTCCTTTATATTAGCCAGAAGCGTAATATCATTTCCTGTATAGTAACGATGTCCCTGCTCATTCCTGCATATCCTCAGTTCCAGTTCTTCCTCCCAGTACCGGAGGACCGATGCCCTCACGCCAAGGATTTCTGCGGTCTGAGTCACAGTATACCGCTGCTCCATGCTGCCCCTCCTCCTTTTGAGTCCATTTTTTCATCAGAAATCACTGATGCATATCAACAACTCAATCTATCACCTGATATCATTGAACCACTGCACTATAAAAACAGCTGTCGTAATCCTGATATCATGTACATTTATTATAAAACGCCATACCGAGATTGCAAGAAGTTTCGATTGACAAACTTCCCTATAAAACTTTATTTTGACACAAAAAACAGGGAAACAGTACCGGATTCTCCCCCTGATACTGTTTCCCTGTAAAATTTTTCTATAGCAATCCTCGTAAATAATACATTTAAGACAATTCAGCAGGATTTCACCCTCTGATGGGCTGGATTAAAATGCATTATTTTAGAGGATTGCTATAATATTATTCAAGTCAAAGATCAAACTCCTCTGAGATAGATTATTTCTTCATATTCACAAACTGTGTATATCTCGGCAGCCATACCAGTTCTACTGTTCCGATGGGACCGTTTCTCTGTTTGGCAATGATGATCTCTGCAATGTCCTTCTTCTCTGTATCCTTATGATAATAGTCATCTCTGTAGATAAACATTACCACATCGGCATCCTGTTCAATGGCTCCGGATTCTCGAAGATCCGAAAGCATTGGTCTGTGATCCGGACGCTGTTCCACCGCACGGCTGAGCTGAGACAATGCGATCACCGGCACATTCAGCTCTCTGGCAAGACTTTCAGAGAACGGGAAATATCTGAAATTTCCTGCTGTCTGGAATCACTTTTTCCACTTCCGCTCATCAGCTGCAGATAGTCGATCATGATAATCCCGAGATTATGTTCCAGCTTATATTTCCTGCATTTGGAGCGCATTTCCGCAATGGAAATACCCGGCGTGTCATCAATGATCAGATTAGATTTACCGATAATATCTGCTCCTTCTACCAGTTTTGTCCAGTCCTCGTCTTTCAGATTACCTGTTCTCATATTCTGGGAATCTACATGAGATTCCATTGCCAGAAGTCGGTTCACCAGCTGTTCCTTTGACATTTCCAGACTGAATATGGCAACTGTGACATCCTTTCGGAATGCCATATACTGTGCAATGTTCAGTACAAAGGCTGTTTTCCCCATGGAAGGACGGGCTGCGATCAGCACCAGATCAGAAGGATGCATACCGGATGTTTTATAATCCAGATCCATAAAGCCTGTGGGAATACCTGTTACAGAACCTTTAAGCTTAGACGCTTTCTCAATGTTATTAATGGCATTCAGAACTACCTGCTGGATTGGAACATATTCTTCATTGTTGCGTCTCTGGAGAATATTGAACAGTTTTTTTTCTGCTTCTTCCAGAATAATCTCTGTATTCTCCTTCTCCAGATAGCAGGTGTTGGCAATCTCTTCATTTGCTTGATAAGTCTGCGAAGGACTGCTTTCTCACTGACGATCTTTGCGTAGTACTTCACATTTGCAGAAGTAGGAACCGCTGAGATCAGATCTCTTACATATTCCATACTGCTGATATCCGGCGGGAGTTCTTTCTCCTTTAAACGATTCTGAAGGGTCACCAGATCTACCGGTTTCCCTTCATTACACAATTCCACCATTGCATCAAAGATGATGCCATATTGTTTCTGATAAAAATCATCACTGGTAAGTATCTCAGATGCCACAAGGATTGCATCTCTGTCCAGGATCATTGAGCCGATTACAGACTGCTCTGCCTCTATACTGTGGGGGAGTATTCTTTTAATCAGCGCTTCTTCCATTCTTTATCCCTCCGGAAGACTTATGCTTCTTTTACCCATACTTAAGAGTTCCTGTTACCTTAGGATGTAATCTGACAGGCACCTGGGTAACACCAAGTGTACGGATTGGCTCAGGAAGCTGCAGTTTCTTTTTATCAATGTCAAGATTCAACTGTTTCTTTGCTGCTTCAGAGATTTCTTTGGAAGAAACGGAACCAAAGGTTCTTCCGCCTTCTCCTGTTTTCAGTGTAAGGATGATTTCTTTTGTCTCGAGATCCTTTGCAAATGCCTGTGCTGCTTCATATACTTCTTTTGCGACCTTCTCTTCGTTTGCTTTCTGAAGTTTCAGATCATTTAAATTCTTAGGAGTTGCCTCCAGCCCCAGTTTCTTAGGAAGGATCATGTTTCTTGCATATCCGTCACTTACATTTACGATCTGTCCCTTTTTTCCAAGTGCTTTTACGTCTTCAAGTAAGATTACTTTCATTTTGTGTTTTCCTCCTGATATTCCTGATCTATGATGTCTTTAAGCATTCTCTCCACCTCATCCGGAGAAGCCTTGACCTGGGCACCGGCAATATTCATATGACCGCCTCCGCCCATCTTTTCCATCATTACCTGTACATTGACTTCGTCAATAGCCCTGGCACTGATATAAACTTCATTATTGTACTGAGTCAGTACAAACGATGCCTTAACCCCTGCAATATTCAGAAGCTCATTGGCTGCCTGTGCTCCTATAACTGTAGGACTGTCCAGATTTTCACTTGGACATCTGGCAATGGCATAGCATTCTCTGTAAATCTGTGCAGTTCTCACTGCTTCTGCACGTGCCTGATAAGATTTCAGATCATCCCTTAACAGTTTACGTACTCTGGTCACGTCTGCTCCACTCCTTCTTAAGAATGCAGCAGCCTCAAAGGTACGTACACCTGCTCTTGTAGTAAAATTGTTTGTATCGATCATAATTCCCGCATAGAGACAGTCAGCCTCCATATTGCGGATACGCAGGTCATCCGAGAAATACTGCAGGATCTCTGCTACCATCTCACAGGCTGAGGATGCATAAGGCTCCACATAGGAAAGCACCGCATTCTCTATCACTTCGCTTCCCCGCCTGTGATGATCCAGCACAACAATTGTCTTTGTCATGTGCAGAAGCTCCTCGCATTCCGTATAGCTTGGTCTGTTAGTATCAACTACAACCACCACTGTATTGTTATCTACCATATCTTTAGCCTGCTCGCTGTCCACAAACATAGATGGCTCGTAGTCTGGATTATTCACATATCCTGCGATCAACGGTCTGATAGATTTTGTCGGATCATTCACTACAATACTGACAGATTTTCCAAGTGTTTTACCTGCACGGAAAATACCGATTGCTGCTCCCAACGCATCCACATCTGTGATTTTATGTCCCATGACAACGACTCTGTCTTTCGTACTCATAAACTCTTTCAGTGCCTGCGCTTTTACCCTGGCTTTTACGCGGGTATTCTTCTCCATCTGCTGAGTCTTTCCGCCGTAATAGGTAATATTATTTCCATTCTTAATAACAACCTGATCACCGCCACGTCCAAGTGCCATCTCTATAGCAATACGTGAATACTCATAATTTTGAATATACGTGGAGGCATTCAGTCCCACACCAATACTCAAAGTGATCGCCATCTCATTTCCGATATTAACTGTTTTAACCTCGTCCAGAATATGAAATCTCTGTTCTTTCAGAGCCTCAAGCGAACTCTGGCGCATGATCAGGAAATATTTGTCCTTCTCAAGTTTCTTTACAAGACCATCGAAATTGGAAAAATATTTCGTAATCTTCCGGTCAATCAGAGCAATCAGAAGTGAACGTCTCACATCCTCTACACTCTCAAGTGCTTCCTCATAGTTATCCAGATAAGCCAACGCTACAACAAGCTTATTGTCTTCATTCTTTTTAATGTAAGACTTCAGTTCTGTATCGTCATACAGATACATGGCGATCAGGCTGGCATTCCTGTTTGAATTCTCCAGAAACTCACTTTTGGCAACCACTTCACCAAGAGACACCCTCTGCATGGAAATACGATAAGTCTTCTCTCCAAATCGAGTACTGATCTCAGCAGTCTCTTTCTTATCTGCGACCGGTAATTTGTCAGCTGTTACATCCGGAAAAACAGTGCTGACATTTTTCTTATAAAACTGATCTTTACCTGTAAGCTCCGCAAATACTTTGTTGGACCAGATCATTCTGCCATTCATATCCATAATGGCATAGGCAATGCCAGTTCTTCAAGGATTCTCTTTTCAAGCGAATCATACTGATTGGCAAAGGCTATCAGTCATTTACAATGAACGATCTGTGGCATCGGAGTATTATTACTGCACATCCCACATAAATCAGGATTCCACCTGACACAATAATACCAGCCTTCACGCTGACAAAATATACCCAGATATTAAGTACGATCAGTAAAGCCGAGAGAATCAGAGGCACCGCATGAATGCTTTCATATGCCCTTTTAATTTCAGTTTATCACTCATATCTTTCTTTCCGTTCTTCATCATTCTATTTGTTTCGCCTGTACACAGCAAATGTGCTGCATATAGACAGGTTCTGTGAAAAACGCCCTTTGAATCATATTATAACAGATTTGAACAGAATTTACCATAGCAACAGAAGAACGCACAAAAATAATGGTTATTGTGTTACTGTTCATTCTGTTCTATAGCAATTCTCGTAAATAATGCAAAAATGCTGCTCCGCCAAATGCGGAGCAGCATTTATCATCTTCAGAATTAGTCCTGGATGTATGGCATCATAGACATATGACGTGCTCTCTTGATAGCAACTGTCAGTGCTCTCTGATGTTTTGCACAGTTTCCTGTAATTCTTCTTGGAAGGATTTTTCCTCTTTCAGAAACATATTTTCTTAATTTTGCTACATCCTTGTAGTCGATCTCGTTATTCTCTTTACCACAGAATACACAAACTTTTTTTCTTCTGCGGCCGCCTCTTCTCTTCATTGGAGAGTCTGGTCTTTCGCCTCTATTGTAAGCCATGATTGCTTTCCTCCTATTTTATTCTATCAGTTTGTATTAAATAAACGGCAGTTCTTCATCAATTCCATCCGGAATATTCATGAAACCGTCTGCACTGGCTGCTCCCGGAGCCGGCATGGATGGTGCAGGTGCAGGTGCTGATGTCTGAGGATGGGAAGCTGCGTAATTATCGCTGGCTGCCTTGCTCTCAGCAAACTCCTGTTCCTCAACTACTACCTCTGTGGTATAAACCTTCTGGCCATCACGATTGGTGTAGCTGCCTGTCTGAATGCGTCCTGAAACAATGATCTTAAGTCCCTGACGGAAATACTTCTCTGCAAACTCGGCTGTACGTCCAAAGGATACACAACTGATAAAGTCTGCTGTTGCTTCACCGTCACGGCGGAATCTTCTGTCTACTGCCAGTGTATATCTGGCAATTGCCAATGCATTCTCTCCTGCGGAATATCTCACCTCAGGATCTCTTGTTAAGCGTCCCATTAAAATTACTTTGTTCATATAAATACCTCTTCGTTTCTGCTTTGAATGGTTGAACGGATCAATTAATGGTGCCTTCTAAAATCCACCCTGTATAAGATTATGCGTCTTTTCTTACGACTAAGTATCTTAATACATTGTCCATGATGCGAACGTGTCTTTCAACTTCCGCCGGGCACTGTGCGTCTGCTTCAAACTGAATGAAATAGTAGAAGCCTTCATGCATTTTCTGAATTTCGTAAGCTAATTTTTTCTTACCCCATTCTTCTACTTCTGTGATAGTGCCGTTGTAACGTGTGATGTATCCTTTTGCTTTCTCAACAACTGCATCACGTACTTCGTCTTCAACTTTTGCACTAACAACTAATGCTAACTCGTACTTGTTCATGTCTTGCTTTACCTCCTTATGGTCTGTTGGCCCTTTGCCTGTCAAAGAGCAAGGATATAAAATATATCACGAGTGTTGATTCTAACATAGTTTTTCGTGTCTGTAAAGTACTATTTTTCTTTTTTTATCAAATTTTTAGTATTTTTCTCAACCATCTTGCGCGGTACCATGATCTGATGTCCGCATCCTGTACATTTCAGGCGGAAATCAGCACCTACCCTTAAGATTTCCCAGTCTCTGCTTCCGCAGGGATGGACTTTCTTTAATGTAACAATATCACCAACTTCATAGGGAAGTCCCATAATCTCTTACTCCTCTTATATAACTTTGACAGTAACCTGAACAGTTACCCTTAACCGGCTTTAACAGTGAATCTGTGCAAACACCTGTCCGATCGCTCCTGGATCAGAAGGTCTGCATATCTGTCTCTCGGAGTCGGGGATTTGTTGATCACTACAAGGTGCTCTCCCCGGAAGTAATCGATCAGTCCTGCTGCCGGGTAAACAGCCAGGGAAGTTCCCCCTATGATCAGCACCTGTGCCTCTGAGATTGCCTTCACTGCTTCATTGATCGTCTGATTGTCCAGACCTTCTTCATACAATACCACATCCGGCTTGATAATTCCACCACATTCGCATCTTGGAACACCTGCAGATGCTTTCATATGTGCAAAATCATAGAATCTGTGGCATTTCATGCAGTAATTACGGTGTACGCTTCCATGAAGTTCCAGAATCTTCTTGCTGCCTGCCATCTGATGCAGATTGTCTATATTCTGGGTGATAACAGCTTTCAGCTTGCCTGCCTGCTCCAGTTCTGCCAGCTTCAGATGTGCTGCATTTGGTTTTGCAGTGTCACAAAGCATCTTGTCTCTGTAGAATTTGAAAAATTCTTCCGGCTTTCTCATAAAGAATGTATGGCTTAAGATCGTTTCCGGAGGATAGTCATATTTCTGATGATAAAGTCCGTCCTGACTTCTGAAATCCGGGATTCCGCTCTCTGTGGAAACACCTGCTCCACCGAAGAAGACAATATTGTCATATTTGTCTACAAGTTCCTGTAATCTCTCAACTTCTCCTGCCATTTAGAATTCCTCCTTTATTTTTTCAAAACACTGTTACTGAAATTTTATCATCTGAATTTTTATCGTCTGCTTTTACAGCAATACGATTTTCTTCTGATTCAGGTAACTGCTCTTCATAATTCTACTGCCCGACATCAAGTGTATCCACACGTTTTCCCTGGACAACATAACGGGTTGCCTCGTTTCCTGTACAGGTAGACAGAGTAATGATCTTGTCCTTTATGTTCATTCCTTCTGCATCTGTCCGGATCTCGGAATATCCTCTGATCTTCTCCAGATATTTTTCAAATTCCTCACCAGGTCCCTTAAACAGTGTATAGGTATCACTGTTCACACCTGTGGTGTACGCAGAAATAATCTCATACCTGTAGTTTTTCTCAGGTGTAAAGATCCAGAAATATTTGCTCTTCTTATAAGTCTCTTCATCCTGTGTAAACTTCTTAAGCTGAGCAAACATAGAACCATTTTTCATATTATGGCCATACACGATCGTATTACAGTCACTGAAATCCCCTTTGTTTTCATAATCCACAAAGATAGTACCTGCAAAATTGTAATTCTTCTCATAGGTTCTGTGAAGATAAGTTTCATTGTCTTTGCCATGCACAATGGGATAATTGATATCCGGCACTGCTTCCACATAAATCCATCCCACTACATCATCATTTACACTTTTAAGAGATGCAAAGTCAATATCCATAGGCGCTTTCAGTTCACTGCCTGCCTCCGGCCCTGCTGCTTCTCCATCCGGATCTCGTTCTGTTACTGCCATCTGTGTGATTGAATTGTACTCATCCGTACCTTTCTTATATTCTGTATAAATATGAAACAGATTATATCCTGCATAACAGAATACACAGATTGCTGCGATCAGAACAACCGTCAACACAACATCCCCTGCTGTCTTCTTTTTTTTAGGCTGTTTTTCTGACATTCTTCCTCCATTTCCGCAGCACATTGCTGCTATGTATCAGCTGCTGTCTGATTGACTTCTATATAATATACAGACATCCGTTTCCAACCGCTGTCTGTGACAGACTATTATACCCGGTCACATCATTCTTCCTGTAATCCATCATGCACTGCCTCCAGACACGCTTTTCGCAGTTCATTTTCTTCTTTATTATATAAAAGCATCTCGCTGTGTTCAAAATATGCCGGACAGCCATTTCCGGCAATAAACGAAGTCATTGACTTATCTGCTGTGATCCCTGTCACGAAAAGCAGCATTTCCTGATTTTCGCCAAAGCTCTCTTTAATAAATGAAAAGGCATTCTGCAGTTCTCCCTGGAGTTTCCGGATCATATCTTCTCTGCATACTGCTTCTTTTTCAAAACATTTACTGATCCGCTTAAATCCATTTTCAGCTGACCGCACATGTTCTTTCTTTGCTGTCAGAATATATTCCCTCAGCCTGCGGATTGCCGTCTCCTGATATTTCTGTTCTCTTACTGAGATCAGTTCCATCTTTACTTTGATCTGCAGACTGTTTTCCTGTTCCTGCACAAATTCTTCAAGCAATGAAATTCCCAGCTTCTCTTCCTCAGCATTCTTTCTCACCTGAGTTCTCAGATGCAGAAGCATCTCATAGAGTACCTCAAGCTGATGATCTGCCTGTCCATATTCTTCCGCTTTTTCTCTCAATGCCCCCAGGATCAGATTTACAACTGCAAAACGCTCCTCAAAAGCTCCATCTGCAGCTATCTTCTCCTTCAGCGCCAGATTCTCCCGGCTCAGATTTCCGGACAGGATCGACGGGATTTCATAATCCTCCCCATACTTTGTATATAACTGATAAAAACCTGCAAAATCTCTGGCTGTTTCCTCTTTCTGGAGAAATTCCTCCACCAATTCCTTACTGATCCCGATCCCCAGCTTTTCATAGCTTTGCAGAAGTCTTGAAAGATCCTCCCATCCCCTGGCAGTCACAAAGAATTTACCGTCTACTGTATTCTCCACCGCATAGAAATTGTTTTTCTTCACAGACAGATAAGAAATGATCGCCTGGTGCACCTTCTGCTGTCCTGCATATTTCAGCCAGATATCGCAGTCAGGCTCAATTGTAAGCTTACGGACACGGTCGAGTGTGACAATATCAAATTCCCTGACAGATTTATTATACTCCGGTGGATTTCCCGCTGCTACCAGAATCCAGCCTTCCGGAATCTTATGACTTCCAAAGGTTTTATTCTGGAGAAGTGCCAGCATTGCCGGTGCCAGGGTTTCAGACACACAGTTGATCTCATCAATAAACAGGATTCCCTCTTTCCTGCCTGTATTCTCCATACAATCATAGACAGATGCCACGATCTCACTCATTGTGTAATCTGTCACCATCATTCCTTTTCCACCGTAATTCCGTTTAACGATCTCCGGAAGACCGATGGCACTCTGACGGGTGTGATGGGTAATGGTGTAGGCTACAAGTCCCACACCGCACTCTGCTGCCGCCTGTTCCATAATGGCAGTTTTGCCGATTCCCGGCGGACCGATCAGCAACAGCGGTCTCTGACGGATCAGCGGATAAGTATAATATCCATTCTCATCCTTCGCCAGATATGCGCGAAGTGTATTACAGATTTCTGTTTTTGCTTCCTGTATGTTCATTTTATTATCATACTCCTGCTAATTATTTAGTTACTGTTCACTCCGTTCCCAGCAACACGCTTCGCGATGCACAGAATTTATGCTAATCGCATAAATTCGCGCGGTATGTCTCGGGTTTCTGTGACCTTCGCTCACAAAAAACACCTCGCGGGATATTACCAGTGAACAGTAACATTATTTACTCAAACTGACATCTGCTCCGCAGTTTGCCCCATTCCTGTGATCAGACATTTCGCCCATGGCGGCACCAGTTTCATCTTGTCCGTCCGTTTCAGAAATACAAATGCAGTCTCATAATCCGGCTTTTGTCCCGGATAAATCCCGTCACCATCTGTAAAATAGATCAGTGCTCTGAGATTCTTCAGTTCTTTTCTCTCTTTTTCCTGACGGATCAATTCAAATACAGGGCGGAAATCTGTACCTCCCCTGCCCTGGATCTTAACGTTCCGGATGTATTCCTTCCACTCTTCCTCAGAATGGATCACATCCACTTTCTGGATAAAACAGTCGCACTGGACGATATATACCTTCATCCTGCTGAAAAAATTCTCTTTTTCACTTAAAATCCCATAGGTTTCACCCAGAAATCTCTGTACAGTTTCTCCTGAACATGAACCGGATGTGTCAATGGCGATCACCAGCTCCTCCAGACGGTTTACTTCTTTATACTCCAACGGTTCTATCAATGGAATATTTCCATAATGTTCCATTCCAAAGCTGTAAAAAATATAATCAAAGCTCTCCGTATCCAGCTCCACTTCCTCCCGCAGTCTGCAGAACTGCTTCAGAAATTTCCGGTAATCATATTTACTGCGGTAGATCTCATCCAGTTCTTCCTGCTGATCGTTTGTCTGAGTCCCTGCCCTGCTTTGCATACCGGTCTTATTCTGTGAGGTATAAGCAAGGATATGTTCCCATTTTTCCTTTGTTCTCCTGCCTCCTGATGCCTGTCCGGCAGTTCTCTGCCAGAATATATGATCATCAAAAATATTTGTATTCACCTGCTTATCATCTGATTTTCTTTTCTTCAGGCTGATCTTGCCTTCTCCGACAGCCTTGTCGATCAGCTGCTCTACAAAACAGTCGCATTCTCTGTCCCATTCACCGGAATCTCTGTCAGGTTCCATGAAAATATGAAGGTACAAACAGTGAAGCAGCATATGCAGGTATCCTCTTCTTACTGCTGCCGGATCTTCCAGATATTTTTTCATAAGAAATACCGGATTAAAATAAATCAGCTTCCCGTCTGTCCCAATTGTATCAATGCTGCTGTCTGCTTTGTATTCCAGACTTGCAAATGCCCCGTCCAGATAGGGAAAATCCAGATACAATTGATTTCTGCAGTTTTGCAGGATTTTTTTTCCGGTAAGTTCCTGCTCTGTTGTTATTTTACAGTGAAAAGTCTTTTTTTTGGTATCCATACTTTTTATCTTTCAGATGAAGCAGCCATACCAGAGAAACGCAGCTTTGCTTTTTCCTGTTGCACATCTTATAAAATTCTCCAGCTCATTTGCGGAAAACCATCCGCATTTCTCGATCTGCTCCATCCTTTCTGTATCCTCATTCTCTATCAGAAGCTCCATTACAGAACGTATTCTGAGCTTCAGGTATTTCTGTATCTCCTGATATTTATCGGACTCTCTGTCCGGATTTTCCTGAAAATAAATCTCCAGAGCCTGTTCAAGCTTTCTGTCCTGCATCAGATCATCTTCCTCTCCTGTGAAATTACCATAACCACAATATAACACAAAAAAGCTTCATTTTAAAGTCCTGTTCCTGCCCCTCTATTGACTTTCCTTTCTGTTATGTTACTATAAAATCACATATATTCTATCACAGATGAAAGGATTTTATCTTATGAATACTATCAAAAAATTCATCCACTACTATGGTCCGTATAAGACGATCTTTTTTATTGATCTGATATGTGCTGCCGTGATCAGTCTGATAGATCTGGCATATCCTCAGATCCTGCGGACTATGACAAAAACACTGTTCACTCAGGATCAGTCAAGGATTCTTCATGCACTGCCTGTGATCGCAGGAGGACTCTTTCTTATGTATGTGATCCAATGTCTCTGCAAATATTATGTAACCTGCCAGGGACACATGATGGGAGCAAATATGGAACGGGATATGCGGCAGGAATTATTTGATCATTACCAACAGCTTTCATTTTCCTATTACAGTCAGAATAATTCCGGTCAGATGATGAGCAAGCTGGTCAGTGATCTTTTTGATATTTCCGAGTTTGCACACCATGGTCCTGAAAACCTTTTTATCTCTCTGGTAAAGATCATCGGTGCTTTTGTCTTTCTTTTCTTTATCAATAAGAAACTGGCATTTCCACTGATTATCCTTGTTATTGTTATGTTTTGGTTTTCCTTTAAGCAGAATGCCCGAATGCAGGCAACTTTTATGGAAAACAGACGTAAGATCGGGGATGTCAATGCAAGTCTCCAGGACACACTTTCCGGTATCCGTGTGGTACAGTCCTTTGCAAATGAAGATATTGAACATAACAAATTCAAAAAAAGCAATGAAGCTTTTCTGCTTTCAAAGCGTGATAATTATCGCTGTATGGGAAGCTTTATGAGCTCTAATCTGTTCTTTCAGGGAATGATGTATCTGGTCACTCTGGTGTATGGCGGTTATCTTATTGCCAACGGAGAAATGCAGACTGCAGATCTTGCCATGTATGCACTTTATATCGGAATCTTTATCAGTCCGATCCAGATTCTGGTCGAGCTGGTAGAAATGATGCAAAAGGGTCTTTCAGGCTTCCGCCGTTTCCTTGATGTTATGGAAACAGAGTCAGAAATCACAGACGCTCCGGATGCCAGAGAACTTACTGATGTGAAGGGACATGTAAGCTATGAGCATGTATCTTTTCATTACAGTGACGATAATACCCCTGTTCTCAGTGATATCTCTATTGATATCCCTGCCGGAAAGTCTGTGGCACTTGTGGGTCCGTCAGGTGGCGGGAAAACTACTATCTGTTCTCTTCTGCCACGCTTTTATGATGTAACAGAGGGACGGATCACTATTGATGGAAAAGATATCCGCAGCCTGACTCTGAAGAGTCTCAGAAATAATATCGGAACTGTACAGCAGGATGTCTATCTGTTTGACGGTACGATCCGGGATAATATTGCATATGGAAAACCGGGAGCTTCTGATGAAGAGATTATTGCAGCTGCAAAGCGGGCAAGCATTCATGATTTTATTATGGAACTTCCACAGCAGTATGATACCTATGTCGGAGAACGCGGAACAAGACTTCGGGCGGTCAGAAACAGAGGATTTCCATTGCACGTGTGTTCCTGAAGAATCCGCCGATCCTGATCCTTGATGAAGCTACGAGCGCTCTGGATAATGAGAGTGAACGATGGATCCAGAGAAGTCTTGAAGAGCTTTCACAGAACCGTACTACTATTACTATCGCGCACAGACTTCTACGATCAGGGATGCGGATGAAATTATTGTGATCACTGAGGATGGGATTGCTGAGAGGGGGACGCATGAAGAGCTGTTGGATATGAATGGGGTTTATGCGGCTTATTATAATATGTGATTTTATTTATTGTCTGACGGACGCGCAGGAAAATTAATGGTCTGGCGTGCGGTTTCGGACACTAAGATATTCTAAGGCGATAAAAATCTGCTAAAGCATGAGCCGCAGGTCAAACTTCGCTGTCGCTCAGACAGTGACCCTGTGGCTCATAACGCATATTTTTATCGTCTAAGAATATCTAAGTATCCTGCAAATGCACGCCAGACCATTAATTTTCCTGCGCTGTTATAATATATGTCAGCAGTTTGCAAATATAAAAACAATGGATCCGCAATTCATTTGATACTATTTGCGGTATACGAATGACGGGAGGCCGTCTTTGCCGCAGGGGATCTGTACTGTTCCCTGGATCAGAGGGCGGGCGTAGTTTATGAAGGCTTCAGTGACGTCAGATCCGTCTTCTGTGATCCACTCTGATGGAACTGTTTTTTCTTCGTTGCAGATGGCATTGACGTCTTCAAGACCACATTCCATGATATAGGTTCCGTCAGAGGTTTCTTTGCGGATAAATGAGATCATTTTTCCTGTTTCGCCGTTGAGGGCTGCCTGTACGCCGAATTCTCCGGCTTTGATGGCTTCCTGCTGGTCTGTGGCGGACATCATAGATGCAGAAACAACGCTGGCTGACGTTGAGTCTACAGAACGGGCTTTTACACCGAGGCGGTTTCTGACAAGGTTTTCGAGATATTTACCACAGCCTGCCAGCATTTTGTGTCCAAAGGTATCAGTGCCTACGGAATTGTCGTATTCACAGATAAATGTGCCCTTGTCGTCATGGATTCCTTCTGATACGCAGACAATGACATTGCAGTTTTTCTCAAAGGAGTTCTCTACTGCTTTAAGAAATTCTTCCTGGTCAAAGGCTGTTTCCGGAAGGTAGATGAGAAGAGGGTTGTCTCCTGTATATTTGCGGGCAAGTGCAGATGCAGCAGTGAGCCATCCTGCATGGCGGCCCATAATTTCTATAATAGTTACGGATTTCTTTTCATAAACATTTGCATCTATGGTAATCTCGCGGACTGTAGAAGCTACATATCTGGCTGCACTTCCAAATCCCGGAGTATGGTCTGTGTGGATCAGATCATTGTCGATTGTTTTTGGTTCTCCGAGGATACGGATATCACTGCCTGTCTGCGCAGCATAACGGGAAAGTTTGCTCACCGTATCCATGGAATCATTTCCACCGATATAGAAAAACCAGCCAATATTCATTTCTTCAAATTTTTTAAAAAGTCTTGGATAAACCGGATCTTCCAGTGATTCCGGCAATTTATAGCGGCAGGAACCAAGATAAGCACCTGGTGTGACTTTCAGACCGTCAAGTTTCTCTCCCGGAAGTGCTTCGGCAAAGTCAAGAACTGTTCCATTTAAAAATCCTTCAATTCCGTTTATCATTCCGTAAACATGCTCAATAGCTTCCGGATGACGCATTCCCTCGGATACAACTCCGTAAAGGCTGCTGTTAATTACTGCGGTAGGACCGCCGGACTGACCGACGATCAGATTCTTTCTGGACATAAGAAACCTCCTGTATCGTTTAATTTAATGTGATTGCTTTTCATTATATCATACAACTGCCTTCCATAGCAATTCAATAAAAAGGTGTGTTCCCACATCCCCCTGTGAAAGCACACCTTATATTTCCCATATTCAGTTTCTGTTTTTATTCCCCGAATTCCCTGTGGTCTTCTTCCAGTTTCTGTTCTATTTTAATCTTTTTTTTTGCCTCTTCTTTCTGCTCATCCCGTGTTTTCGGAAGGATCACATTAAGCATTACTGCAATAATAGTTGCAAGGACAACCGGTGATTTACCGAAAATTGTTGTTACCCATGTGGGAAAGCTTGCAAGTGCAGCTGTTGCCTGAGATACACCCATTCCCAGTGCAGCTGCAAGTCCTACGATAGATGAATTACGGTAATCCATCTCAGCAGAAGCAACCAGCTTCATACCTGTCATTGCGATCGATGCAAATACAGACACAGTTGCACCACCCAGTACACACTGAGGAATCGTTGTCAGGATAGCTGAGAATTTCGGAACCAGACCTGCTATACCGAGAATTGCAGCTGCAAGTCCCAGTACCCAACGGTTGATAACCTTTGTAGTTGTAACAATACCAACGTTCTGGCTGTATGTTGCTGTGGGAAGTCCGCCGAGCAATGCGCCTACAACGTTAGAAAGACCATAACCAACGATTCCACGCTGCAGTTCATCATCCTTAGGTGTTCTGTCCATAGCTCCGATCGTAGTCGCTGAATAATCACCGATTGCTGAATAGATTGATAGCAAATAAAATTCCCAGTGCAACACAAGAAGACGGCTCAAACTGTACTCCAAAATGCATCAGAGATGGAAGCTGACAGACACCTGCTTCCCCTATGCTTGAGAAATCTACCATTCCAAACGGAATAGAAACCAGATATCCCACTATAATACCGATCAGAATAGATGCCAGTTTCCAGATTCCCTTTCCAAAATGATTCAGAGCTGTAACAACGATCAGCGTGAAAAATGCAATTGCCCAGTTCTGCCAGGATCCGTAATTCGGACTGCTGGTACCGCCTGCCATATAATTAATGGCAGTCGGATACAGGGAAAGACCGATGGTAAATACGACTGTTCCTGTGATTAGCGGCGGGAAAAATACCCGAATCTTCTTGACCAGCAAACCCATAACAACTGCTACGACACCACCAACAATCTCCGCACCCATGATTGCTGCTATTCCATACGATTCCGCTATCGCCTGCATACTTGGCACGTAAGCAAAGCTGACACCCATGATAATAGGCAGGCCTGAGCCAATTGCAAATTTCGCCTTTCCGCCAATCGGAAACAGCTGAAGCAAAGTTGACAATGCTGCAATGACCAGTGCCGACTGGATCAGGATAACCTGGTCTTCTCTGGAGAGTCCGCCTGGAACTGCTCCGGAAACGATGATCGCCGGTGTGACACAGCCAACGATCATAGCTACGACATGCTGCATGGCAAGGGGTAAAGCCTCACTCATGCGGGGGATTCCGTCAGTTTCAAAAATACTGCCTCTCTTCATAATTGCCTCCCAATTTCTTTTGTACGATTGTAACATTTTTTGTCCAAAAAACAATTAGACAGCCTAATTATTTTTGGTCTAAAACTATACAATATTTACTCTTAAAATTTGGTTATTATTTTATCTTTTATATGTATTTTCCAGTATTTCATAAACCTTTCAGTTTATAATCTCAAATGTCCGATACAGATCCAGTCTTCCATATCCCATCCGGATTGGGATATTCCATCTGTTCTTCTCTCACTGCCCCTTTCTGCAGATAAAACTTCACCGTATTTCCCGATGCATAAGGAATATTTCCTCTCACGATCGCCCATTCCTGCACCAATGCTGCTGCTCCTGCAACAACAGCCGAAGAAAGACTGCTCCCCGAAGCCTTTCCAAACGCCCCTCCCGGCAATGGAATGAGCAGATCTACTCCCGGTGCTGCCAGATCAGGTGTCACCTGATTATTTGGAGTAAACCCTCTCCCAGCCTGAAAATACAGACTGTTATCCAGATACTGATAAGCTGTTGCCGTAATACCTCTGGTTGAATCCCCAGGTGCAGTAACAGTTATATAAGGTGTAGACTCCAGAAAATAAGTATCCGGCGAAATCAGCCCTTGCACCGGAAGCCACATGTGAAACCTGCTTCCCGATATTCCTTTTTTACTGACATTTACCTTCCAGATACCTGCTGCCGGATGAAAGAAGCGAAAATAAATCAGCTGTTTCCCGGTCATCCTCTCCATCTTACGTAATTGACCAGCACTTTCGTCTCCACAAAAATGAAACTTAATTCCTGAGTACCTGCACCAAGAGAACTGCTCACATACAGCTTTTCTCCTGCCGGTGACTGTAACGATATCCCATAGTCATCCGGCGGATCTCCCCAAAATTCCATGGAAAATCCTTCTTCTTTATCCGCAATACGAAGTTCAACAGTATCCTGATTTTTCACATAGTCCAACTCTGCTGTATAATGATGCTGTGCTGCACCCTCATTTCCTGCTGCCACAGATACTGATACCTGAGAATCTTCATTAATATAATCTACATATCGACTCAGCTCACTGTCACCAACATGTGCGCTCTGATTGGTGCCAAGTCCCAGACAAACGGAAACCGGCATTCCCATCTCTTGTGCCATCTTCACTGCAAAAGAAATCCCCAGCATAATGTCGTCTTCCTGAAATACCGGTGCCTGTGGCGGATACTGGTAAAATTTTCTCAGATAGGATTTTGCTTTCTTTAATTTCACCACAATGATCGTTGCTTTCGGAGCTGCTCCTGAGAAATTTTCTGTGGGTACAAAATTGCCTGCTGCCAGCCCTGCCATAGCTGTACCATGTCCGTTCTCATCCAATGAGGGTACAATCTCCTGTGGATTCTCCGACAGCAATGCCTGATTAATTTCCTCTCCGGTAAAAACCTTTCCATAAGGAACCTGTTCATCCTCATTTCCCGGAATTGTCTGATCCCAGATATATGCAATACGGCTTACATCTCCGTTTCGAAAGATTGGATTCAGATAATCAATCCCGGAATCAATCACTGCGATCACTGTGCCCTCTCCCTGAAGTTTCAGATAGGGATGATTATGTAACCGCGTAATCCCGGATGAATTTAATGCATCCGCATCCATAAATGTATAACACTTCGGCAAAGATGCATACGTATAGGAATTAATTTCCAGCGGACCAATCTCATTCAGCGGAATATATAGAATTCCAAACAATTCATTCACAGGAAGAAATTTTCCGCCCATATTCTGTCCATGTTTTACAATAAAATCCCCGTACTCTTCATCCTGTGCCGGCGGTATTGACGGCTCAGCATGAATGCCCGGGGGGTTTTCCTGCTGTATCTGCACTTCAAAATCGTCAGGTCCGAACATTACTGTCCTCCCTGGATTTTTTATACATGATATGCACAATATATGCTCTTTATGACAATTCTAACCTTTACTGTTCAGACTGATATTCGCTTCCTGCTTTTGTTTCTTCACAACAGTCAGTAATAATATAATTCCAGCCACAGTTGTAAAAATACTGATAAACTGCGAAGTCGACAATACTCCTACGCTTCCTCTTTCAATATCTCCTCTGAAAAATTCGATCACAAATCTTCCTATACTGTAGAAAATAAGATAGCAGGCAGCCACCTGTCCATCTGCTTTCTTATGCTTTGCCACATAAAGCAGCAGCAGAAAATGGGCAAAATCCAAAAAACCGGAATAAATCTGTGTCGGGATCAGAGCAACATTGTTGGGTGCAAAATCTGAATTTGTAAACGTAACCGCCAGAGGCCCTGAAGTTTCTTTCCCATAACAGCAGCCTGCCAGAAAGCATCCAATCCTGCCAAATCCCTGTGCCAGTGCAATGGATGGCATCATCAGATCAAAATACTCCAGAAATTTCAACTTCTTTATCCTGCAGTACAGCCAGCCCACCAGAATTCCTCCGATGATTCCTCCATATACCACAAATCCATCTGATCCTATGATCTGCCTTGGATTCTGCAGAAATTCCCTCCAGTTGGTGATCCAGAACAAAATCTTCGCAGATGTAAATCCACCAATGGCGCACCACACTACCAGATAAAAAATATGTTCACATGCAAGTTTCAGTTTACGCGCTCTCTGCTCAGCCACAAACCAGGCAGCCAATACTCCCATGGCAATCATAAATCCATAACCATATACCGTCAACGGTCCTATATGCAACAATTCATTATGCATGTCTCAAATCCTCTCAAATCTTAAAATACTTCCTGTCACTCTCTCATTTTATTTATTATTCACAGTCGGATTTCCCAAATAAACCTTCAAAAACCTCCAGCAATTTTTCATTTGCATAATCATTGGCTTCATTCTCATGTACCGCTTCCGCATCTGCTTCTCCGCAGATATCCACACCGGCAATCTTTCCACTGCTTTCTTTTGCACATTCCAATACAGTCTGTACACCGGACACCAAAGTTGTCAGCCTCATATCCCCCTGGCTCCATGTCGTCTGTGCATCCTCTGTACAAAGCACATCTTTATCAACAGATATATATAATGGAAGGAATTTTTCAGCATCTTCCTGTAAACCTTCCGATTTTCTCCAATTACATACTTCACTGACTGTTTCCCTGAGAAACCAGTTTCTCTCTTCATCATTCATCACCTGAAGTTTCTCTCTGGAGAGAAATATCACTCTGTCCTTCAGATTCTCATCTACCTGCTCATAGGCTGCTTCATCCGGTCCCACAAGGATCACATATTTCAGATTCTCCAGTTCCTCCAACGCTGCCGCGATCCATCCTCCACACGACAAAATCCCACCAAAAGCCGGGGGCTGCATATCTGTATGATTATCGTATACCAGCAGACAGAACGGTTGATCCATTCTTGTCAGCCAAAGTCTTGTCATATAGTGATAATTGCCGAATCAATAAAATGGATTCCGGCAGTTGGATAATTTTCTGTTCGTTTATTAATCTCTGCGATTGCTTCCTCATCACAATAGCAGTTTGTCCCACAGACATCCTGAAGCTCAATCCAGGATACCTGTCTGTTTTTCCAGAATTCTTCTTCTCTGTAAATTCCGGAGAAATTCATCAGTACAATGGGATTCTGTTCCTGCATATTTCATTCAATCCTTCCATTCTTCCAGCGGTTCATCATGATTTTTCAGCATTTCCCGGATTTCTCTGCCGGGACTTTCCACGCCTTCATCCGGAGTCTGCATCTCTGCATCCAGAATGGCGTCTGCATCTGCTGCATCTGCAGTCTTCCCGGTTTCTATTTCCATCTCCGCTTCCTGAACCTGAGAATCTGTATCTTGCTTCCATTCTGTTTCATCTTCATTTAAAGATTTATCCTGCACTTTTTCGTCCAGACCTGCATCTGCCGGGTCATCCCATGGTTTCTCTTTGCCATTCTCTTCCTGTTCTTTTTCAGCACAGAGTTTTTCGGATTTTTTCATTCCAAGACGAATCATGATCAAAAATACAATGTCTGCCACTCCATCAGCAGTCAGAATAATTCCGGAAAACAGGATCATCCGGGTTACACTCAAAAAAGAATAGAGCAACATGGAAACACCCAGCGCAATAAATACCAAACAGCCAATAAGAATAATCTTCCAGCGTCCTCTCTGGGCTTTTTTCAGTCTGTAACTTCCCTTTATCTTCCAGATACTGTCAACCAGTACCAAGGCTCCCAGTAAATATGGCAGGATTTTGATCACGATCTGCGGTGTAAAGAAAAGAAAAATTCCAAGCACCATGACGATTACACCGTAAACAGATCAAGAAATCGTTGCCTTTTCCTTCTCAGCTGTATAAATAACAATATGATAAATACCGGAAGCGATCATTACCAGTCCGAATACAATCTTGCAGATAATGTTTACGGTCTGGTCCGGAACCAGGAGCAGACACAGACCAAATGCCAGATAAAAAACCGATGATAAAATCTCGCTTTTTAAAAAATCAGAAACTTTTTTCCCCATAACCTTTTCCTCCTGACTGTATGATAGCAAGTCCACACCCACTCTTATTGCTTTTCGCAATCTCCGCAGGGACTTACTTGATTCGGTTAAAAATACTATTCCATTTCTTCTATTGAAATAGTATAACTTCTTTCTTTCTCTTCGTCCACAGGCAACTGCATGACTTTGTGTAAAATTTGTGAATTTTTCCTTGCAGTTTTTTTAGTGCGTATTATAATTATAGCGATACTCATAAATAATACATTTGAAAGTATTGCTATAAATAAAACTATGTCATAAAATGGATATTTTTCCATAGGAAGGATTTATTTTGAAAAAACAACCAAAGAATAAAGTTTTATTTCTTATCCCTGTCGGTGTTATACTCGCCAGTGCAGTAATTTTTTTATGCACCCGCGGAAATGAGAATGATTCTGTCTGTAAAGAAAATGTAGCCCGCCTTCAGGCTCTGGAAAATTCAGACATTTCACAGACAGAAGAACAGCTTCAGGCTCTGAAACAGACAACCGGCATTTCTTCCGGTTCTGATGCTTCAGACGGTTCTGGATCTACCCTGTTAAGTGATGTAGAAATCCGACAGGTTTTTGCCGGAAACGTCATCATCGGTGACTCTATCACAGAATCCATCGTAGAATACGGATATCTAGATACGGATGTGGTAGTCAGCAAACGAGGATTAAATGTAGGTGCAGCCGATGATCAGATCAGTACGGCAATTGCTCTGAATCCCTCTCATGTATTCATGGCATTTGGTTCCAACGACCTGGAAATATATGGTTCGGCTTCATCAGAATTTATTGATGCATACAGGACGCAGATAAAGAAAATCCAGACAGCCTTACCGGATGTCCCAATTTATATCAACTGCATTCTGCCGATTACTGATGAAGCGATCGCACAGACTCCTGATCTTGGATATTACCCTGATTATAATGAAGGACTTATCAAACTCTGTCAGGAAATGGGATGTACCTTTATTGACAATTCAACGATTGTAACAGACAGTTCAGAGAATCTGTATGAACCGGACGGTGAACATGTGATTCAGGACTACTATCCCAAATGGCTGACAAATATGGCACAGATTGCGGGGTTAAAGGCATGAAAAATTATTTACATATTTTTATCAAAGGTGCATTTGTTCTTTTCCTTATCGCATATCTGACTGTCCTGTATACCTCCGACAGCGCAAAGAATGTACCCATGGAACAGATTGCACAGACTATGGAACAGGATTCTGATATCACTTCTTTAAATAAAGAAGCACGTTCTGATCTGAAACATTATTATCAGACAGATGACCGCAATATTGACGGTTATTTCTTCTACAAAGCCGCTTCACCCATGGCAGTAGAAGAAATCTGTATTATGAAGGCCACTGACAATACCCAGGCAAATACTTTGCTTGAAAATGCAACGCCCATCTCTCCGGTCAGAAGCAGGTATTTGAGGGCTATGGCACAGATCAGATGGCTCTTCTGAACAATGCAGTTGTTGGAAAAAAAGGAAACTATGTATATTATATGTGCGGCGCAGACGCACAGAACTGGCGCACTGCCTTTCTTTCCATGATATAAGCATTTTACTTTAATCCTCGTAACTGTTCCGCATTTTACGCTAATGGACTGCAGAACCATTACTATGGCAGTCCTCTTAATAATACCGTTAAGAGAAAATGCAGTTAAGAGAATTACTATAATATTCATAATATCCAGATTGGAGAACTTTTAATATGGTATTCAACAGTATATTTTTATATTCTGCTTTCTTCCGGTTTTCATGCTGATCTACTACCTGGTACCGGGAAAGCTCCGCAATCTGCTGCTGTTTTTGGGCAGTCTGATCTTTTATGCCTGGGGAGAACCTGTATATGTGATCCTCATGCTGTTTTCCAGTATCTTCAACTATTATATGGGTACAGAACTGGAACGTTTATATTATGACGACAGGAAACAGAAAATTAATCTGATTTTCTCGATCATTATAAATCTTGCAGTACTTGTGTTTTTTAAATATTATGGATTCTTACTTAACACAATCGGAGGAATCATCGGTATCCATATCCCTCATCCGGAGCTTTCGCTGCCGATAGGACTTTCTTTCTACACTTTCCGTAATTTGTCCTATCTTTTTGATATTTATTTAAGTAAGGTCAGTGCGCAGCGAATTTCCTGACCTTTGCCGTATACAGCACAATGTTTCCTTATACCTCTGCCGGACCAATCGTACGATATACGGATATAGAGACGCAGCTGAAGCAGCGCACCATCAATATCTCCAAATTCG
>ENA-OQCX01000225-OQCX01000225.1-human-gut-metagenome-genome-assembly--contig:-NODE-225-length-30029-cov-16.705505_pt1 | contig 30029 bp, 19 predicted proteins | sample MGYA00242762_ERZ504587 | MGnify/ENA primary metagenome ERZ504587 (study PRJEB26092, sample SAMD00036337) | human gut metagenome | host: Homo sapiens | study: EMG produced TPA metagenomics assembly of...
TTTTGTCGAATTTCTTTTAGACCTTTTCCTTTTCATCTGATCTTTTTCATCTGCTTTTGCTCACTGTCATCAGCTAAAGTCATCATCATCTGATTCAGTTTCATTCATATCTGTATCTTTTGCTTTCTTCGGCTGCCTGAGTGCTTTCCTCATCAGCTCCTTCAATCTCTATCTCTTCTGCTTTTGTTTTCTGCAGTCTCATTGTCGATTGTTTCTTTTTTAATATCCTCTGGCATCTTTGACCACCTTCCTATGTTTCATCCTCAGACTTCTTATAAATTCCATCTAACTGGGATTTAAGAGTCTTTAGATTATCCATTACTTTTTCATAATCCATGCGCTTTGGTCCGACAATTCCTATCGTGCCCTTTACGCCCTCACCCAGATCATATGTCGCAGTGACAACACTGCAATCCTTCATGGTCTGGATTGGAGATTCATTTCCTATATAAACCTGAATACCTGTTCCATTGTCCTTCTTCTCGGAATCGGATAGGGATTCAGTAACAAGGCTTGCTAGCTCTTCCTTTTCCTCAAATGCTGACAAAAGTGTCGCTGCATTATTGGAATCCGAAAGCTCAGGATACTTCAGTATATTTGTCGCTCCGCTGGTGTAAATCTTAAGATCCTCACTCTCCGCGAAGGTCTGTGCCAATGCATCAATCACATCAGAGACAATTCCTGAATGAATACCGGCGCGTTCCTTTATGCTTGCAATGTTTCCAAGATTAATCTCGTTCATTGCGAGTCCGTTTAATGAGGTGTTAAGCAGAATGTTGAGCTTAAGTATCGTCTCATTGTCAAGCGGCTCATATAAATCAAGCATCTTGTTTCTGACCATATTATTGTTCATAACAATTACTGCAAGCAGGTGCTGGTCGTCAACCTGTGAAAGCTGGATGAATTTCACTTTGTTGTGATTGACATCCGGTGCAGAAACAAGTGTGGCATAATTGGTATTGTTTGCAAGTACCTTTGCCGCCTGCTTTAACACCTGCTCCATCTTCTCGGTATTTTCAATGACCAACTCCTTCATATCAGAAAGCTCTTTTTCCTTCTTATCATTGGTCTCTATAAGATGGTCTACATATAATCTGTAGCCCTTATCCGAAGGAATTCTTCCTGCTGAGGTATGTGGCTGTACTATATAGCCCATCTCCTCTAAGTCGCTCATCTCATTTCTGATTGTTGCCGAGCTCAGATTAAGATCTGTATATTTTGAAATTGTACGTGAGCCAACCGGCTCTCCTGTGGCGAGATAATTGCGGATGATCGCATCCAGTATGGTAAGCTGTCTCTCGCTCAATTCTAGTTCTTTGTTTTCATTTTCCATTGGTCACACGCTCCATCTGAAGTATGCTTTTAATTTGTTAGCACTCTGTATTTTGGAGTGCTAATTTTTTATCTGTACATAACATACCACCACCTATTAGCAATGTCAACCCTCGAGTGCTAATTTTTTTAATAAAATTTTTGAAGCCCCTGATTTTACTGGGGTTTCAGGCTTTATTAATTTTCTATTAAATTGATTTTGGCAGTATTTACACCACTTTTACACCATTTTTCAATTTTCATTTCAAGCTTAGCATCAAATAATACGAAAAAGCAGTCAATCCTAAATGTGAAAGACTGCTTTACCTATTAATTATATCATTGAATATTGATCATCAGATATTCTGATTTACAGCCGGTTTTAAACTTAATAGCCCAGTCTGCAATACCCGAAGTCACTATAAAATTTGTACTATCGCGCTTTTCATATCCATAAATCCTGTCATCAGGTGTCATTCCTGTAAGTTTTTCTACCGTCATAAGCGGAAAAAGCTGTCCTCCGTGCGTATGACCCGAAAGAACCAGATCCACTCCTGAGTCTGCCTGGCTTGCATAATCTTCCGGTTGGTGATCTAAAACAATAGAAAATTTATCCGGATCTAAGTCTTTTACCAGTTCTTCCATGTTCTTCCTTCCTGCACCGTATTCTTCAGATTTGTCAGCTCTCCCGATAATATAAAACCGGTTGTCTATCAGTCTACATCATCTTCCATAACATGGACATTATTCTTTTCTAAATTCTCTTTAAGATCAGCACCGCTATAACCTCGATAATCAGATGGATAATAACCTTTATCATGGTTTCCAAAGGTATAATACACACCATAAGTACATTTTAACTCGCCAAGTGCCCGGCATGCCCTTACCATATCCGCTTTCGATGTATCATCATCCACGAAATCACCAACGATCAATATGATATCCGGACTTTGTGCCTCAATTTCCTTCATATGTCCGGCGAAGCCTTCTCCATCAAATGTTGCTCCAACATGCGAATCAGAAAATACAGCAACTTTGAGATTTCCAACACTTTTATCCGTCTGTATTTCATATGATGTCTGCCATACATGATGTGCGCAGTACCATCCTGCACCAAGATAACACACCGTAAACACAACGGCTGTTATTCCTGCATAGTATCTTTTAAATTCCTTTTTTCTTATTTTTTGTATTATCGTAAAAATTCCCTCAGCAAGCAGCCAGAATACAAGCAGATGCAGAATACAGACAATAGCATTCATATATCCCCATGCGAGCCAAATACTTGCTGATAAACGCTATTAAGATTATCAGTCCGATCAGAAAGCAAATATTTCTTTTTCTTTTGCAATCCTTTTAATAATCCAAAATCTGCCAATACGGCTGGCAAGATACAAAATTCCCGCTGCTGACAAAACAGCAAGAATTATCATAAGAAGTCCCCACATGTTCATCTTTTGTTCTCCTTCAAATCACTTATTCAAACTACTTATTAAGTTCCAGATCATTGATCCAGCCTGTAACCTCATCTGCACTTACACCAGACGGAAACCTTTTGCCATCCTGCCAGTCACCTGTTCCTGCCTGTTTCTTTAAAAGCTCACCGCTATCTCCCAATCCTGATGAAGTTGATGTGGCAAACGGAATAACAGTCTTTCCTGTAAAGTCATTAAGCTGTACAAAGCTGTTTACCGGCCAGGCTGCAATTCCCCACCAGATTGGGTATTAAAATGTAGCCAGTTCCCCTCATGCGTTGATTTTACTGGGTTTAACTGTATACAAAACTGTGTTTACTGTTACTATCTTTCATTCTTTTCCAAAATAGCTTTGAAGCATAGGCCACATTATTTTCATATATGACACAAAGCTCAGCTCTACTTGTGCTTCATTAAACCATCCAACCATAAAGCTATTTATCTCTTCAAATAATACTTTTGAAAGTTTCTGAATAATAATTGTGTTATCCACTTCTTCAGTATAATCTTTCGCATACATTTTACATATAGAACGCACTCCAAAATAATTATATAGCACACCTACCGTTGTTTTTAATGCTTCAATATCTCTTGGAAAATCTGTTCTATTCATCATATTCACTACTAATTGATGTCTTGAGTTTAGGTAATTCCTAACTGTACTATTACCTATTTCAACATCAACTGTAAATGAAAAATCTTGAGTTTGTATACTATCTGCTCCTAACATTATCATCAATTCAACTTGTGCTGCATGATATTCTGTATAACCAGACAAAGCCATATATTTCCAAGAATCTTGCTTTGCATACATTTCCGTATCTAAAATATGCGTAAATTCATGAAACACAATATACCTTGGTATTTCCGAACTTTTGCATATCCTTAATATATGTTCATCTGTTTTCGTATTATAGTAAGCTTGGGCGGCTGAAGCGAATCCTGCTGCATCGCTTTCCTCAACATTAATTTCAAAAAAATCTATCTTATACTGTGGTAATTTCTCAATTTCCATAAACTCAATATATTCTTTTTCATATTCTTTAATTAAATTTTTAATTTGTATTTCTGTCATATTGTTTTATACCTCATATCAAAGTTAGCATTTCACTTTTAGTATACCATAAAACAATCCCATTCTCATTCTATATATTTTATCCTCAACGATGAAAAGATGTGTCTGCACACATCTCTTCCATCTTATTATTTTCAATGTTATAAGTTCTTAATAAAATTCAAATCCTGTTTCCGTAATGCCTTCTGTAACTTTTCGTTCTTTCTCTTCAGTTCCTTATTTTCTCTGCTCAGAGCTGCCACCTTCTGGTTCAACAGTTCAATCTGTTTTTCCATCGCCATGTTCAGAATTTCTCTTCTTGGATCTATCATTCCGGCCTGTTGCTCTACTGCTTGGTTCAATGTATCCCGGACGGTTGGATTTTTATAAAAGAATCCTCTCGACAATCCAGTTTTCTTCATCAGCTTTGGAACGCTGATACGTTCTTTATTTGCCAGCATATCTTGTATTGCTTGCAATGCCAGTTCAATTTTCTCTTTACTTTTTCTCTGATTTTCCTCAATCATCTTGTCGTATTTGCTCATATTCTTCACCCCATCTTGCCAGACTCATATATATGATGTCACTCATCCTCTGTCTTACTTCTCTGGTTTCGTCTGCCATTCTTTGATTGCTCATTTTCCGGTAATGCTGTACATTATTCAGTCTTTTATGCCCCAATAGTCTCGCTATCGTCCAGTCATCCAGATGCATTTCTGTAAGTTTGACGCCATAGTAGTGCCGGAACATGTGCGTTCCAAACCCGAATAATTCGCCATGATCATCTTTCAACTGCTTTTCCTGTATCATGGACATGACTTTTGTTTTTATAGCCATATACTGCATCGGGCGGTCAGGTTCTTTTTCATTAACAAATATGTATTCTGTATCACCGAACTTTTCCTGTGTATATTCAATAGAACTCTGTAACAGTTTTGCAAGTTCTTTACTGATCGGTTTTTTATATCTTTTAGTTTTAACTTGATATATTTCAATCATATCTTGGCCATTTTCTCTCGTCAGACAATCTGGTCTCAGTGTAAGGGTATCTGATATCCTAGTTCCAAGCATCTGATGTATCAGAAGACATCTTGCAATCTGTACATCCATCTGTGTAATTTCCGCATTCAGTCGTTTCATTTCATCATCAGAATACACTCTAAATTCTGCATTTACTTCCGGTGGAATATCCGTATTAATAAATAAATGCTCCAATCTTTCATAGCTGTAAATTTTTCCGATTGTCTCTAACTGTCGTCTTAATGAAATTACATAAGAACTATTCGCACTATGGGAAGTATCTTTTGTTGACAGATGTATCAAAAATTCTTCCAACACTTCTCTGTCTATTTCACTGCAGCTTTTTATTTTGGAATACTCTTTTTGGAGATATTCTGAGAATATCCTCATTATTGTCAATTCTCCCTGTACAGTTCCTATTGCTTCATACTGCAGATTCATATAAACAGCTTTCTTACATTCTTCCCTGATATCTGGCTGATATATTTTTCTGAAATCCAGTGTTTTTACATTATAAATTGGATTGGATCTGATTTTAATATCCAGATTTTTTAGTTCCCAAACATCTTTTTCTATCTCATCCCGTAAATCTTCTGGCCCTAAAAATTTCAGTACGTTTCTGAAATATAATATCGTCACTGCTTCGCCATAGCTTACTGTACCATACACACTCTTCTTTTCTTTTACAATAGTTATTCCCTGTTCTAACATCCAGCCTTTTAAAAGTGATATCCATTTTTCTGGATTTCTATCTCCAAGGCTTTTGATTCTCCGATTTATTCTGCTGTTCAAAAACTTTGCAATATGATTATAAGCTGTTCGATCCTGAATCAATGCTCTAAACGTTCCGTTTTTGCAGCGATACATAATATAACCTCGAAACTCTTCCTTTAATTCTTGCGTTGGAAGCAACGTTAAATCAAATTTTCCATTATCCTTACGTGTCCCTGTTTCTTGTAAATTGGGGAAATCGCTGAAGTATATAATATCATTTTCCATCTTTTTCCTCTTTCTTTAGCCATGATGCTAAACTACTTCCTTGCATTTCAAAGAACTCATCATTTGCTTTTGCAATCCTTTGCGGCATATAATCAATATACTGTCTTGTCATCTCTTCATAAGTATGTCCAAGATAATCCCTGATACTTTGCAGTGATACATGACTGTCATAAAACATAGTTGCTACTGTATGTCGATAATCGTGTGATTGAAATAAATATTCTCCATTTGCAATCTTATTTTCCCGGCACGCTTCTATCATCTGAGTTCGGAATGTACCATATAGACAAGCACCACCTCTGCTGTTTTTAAAAATGAATTCTTCAGGCTGAATTTCATGTTTTTTCAAGTATACTTTCATAATCTGATAAAGTGCCTGTGGGATTGGAATCCTTTTATAATTCTTCATTTTGACCTGATACACCTGAATCCAATAATCCTCGCCCTGCTGATAATAAGCATTTCCTTTCAATGTACACACTTCACTCGCCCGTAATCCTAGACACCACAGATGTAGGAACATACATCGTAATCGCTCTGGAAAAAGATATAATTTTTTCAAAATTTCCATATATACTGTTTCCTCAACGCTACGATCATGATGTACTATTACTTCTTTTTGTTGGAAATATTCAATTCGGAATGGCATTCTTGTAATATACTGTTTAACTTCCATGAATTTATAAAAATGACCGATACCGAAAATTCTTTCATTAAATCCCTTTGCCTGTATTCCCCGTTCTCGCAAGCCGTCTGCATACTTTTTTACTTCTGCGACAGTTGCATGAATCGCCAGTATCTTTTCTTGTTCCAGCAGTTCAATAAAATTTCTAATACATACAAATCTTCGTACAATCGTGCTGACTGCCTGTCCAGTAATTCCCAGTTCATATTTCATGTATGCCTGTAAAATTTCTCGATTCTGTATTTCCTTGACTTCCATAAAAGAAATGCTAATTAAGGATTTACTTTCGTCTATCCGATGTTTTCCAAGATGTAATCGTTCCAGATACCATACATTTGCTTCCCATTGGATCTGTTCCTGCTGCATAAACGCATCTCTTCTGCATTCACCTAAAATACTTCGTTGACTCGTTTCGGGAAAATTCTTTAAAATAGTTTCCACTTGTTCCATTTCCAGCAATCCAATATCCGTAATATTTAACTGAACACAAGAATCATAAAGAAGTTTTAAGGATTTTAACCTGACATTTCTATAAGCCTTAGACATTGAAGTATTGGCAATGATACGACTCAACGTATAAAAAATTTGTTTCTTTAAAACTTCTGAACAATTTTGTGTAAAATCCCACACCAATAGGTTTGTTTTATAAGAAGTTTCAAAGGTCTCAGCTATTTCCTTTTCCGGATAATACTTCAGAAAATAAATTTTATTTTGATATTTCCATTCATATATCCGCTTTCCATTTAGCGTCTGCATTTGTTGATAGATATGTTGTTGTTTTACCGTATCATATATTTTCAAATAGAAAGATACAATTTGTGATCGTATCTGTCCTCTTAAATATTGTTCATACGAATTTCGCAAAGGATAATCCATTTCTTCCAGATGCCAGATTTTTCTATCTGCCAAGAACTTTTTCAATTTGTTAATTCTTGAATCGCTTTTTATTCCAAGTGCATCAATTTCTGAATATAGTTCCTGCTTTTTCTTCTCAATATCTACTTCAGATTCTGTTATGTGTTCTGCCTGTTGCAATAAATATATAGGTATTTCTCACACCTCCCTACTCCAGCAGACGTTCCGCCCCATAAATAGCAGTGTGTTGTGCATAAAACTCATTACTTGCTTCTATCAGTCATCATCCAGCCAGTCCAGATACTTTATAGTCGTATCCAAATGTTTATGCCCCAATGCCTGACTGATCATTTCCAGTTCCCATCCTGCCTGCTTTCGCATATTTGCAAAATAGTGACGTAACATGTGGGGTGTGATTTTAACTCCGGTTTTCTTTTCCATTCGGTCCAACATATCATATACACTGTCCACTCTTAATGGCTTTCCAATGTTCTCACCCATGATATTCACAAACAGGTAATCCTGATGTTGCAGGATTTTCCGATATTTTGCCAGATAATCCATGAGAAATTCAAACGTATCATTACTTATCTTGGCACTTCTGTATTCCGCATTTTTGGCTCTCGCTTCATTTTCATTATCTTCCCGGAAGCATACCCTTATCATGTGATTCCTATAATCAATATCTTTGACATATTTTACTCCCAGTAGTTCCCCAATTCTGTATCCGGTTTCTGCTAACATAAGTAACAGAAGCTGATCTCTTCGGTTCGTACAGGCCTGTAAAATTGTAATAATCTGATTTTCTTTTGCTGTTCTCCCACGATGTTCCTCTTCCTTCAGATAGGCTTTAAAAGAATGATTCCGCAGTACCTTTTTTACTCCCACCTGATTAACCGCTATAATCTGGTTATACGATAAGGTTTTGAGACTTCCGTACTGTTCATATTCTGCCTCTATAAATAAATAGAACCTGAACACATCTTTTAAGTATGCGTTGCAGGTTCCTTCATTCGGACACTTCTTTTCTCCAGCCGTTTGCTCTGTATGGTTTCCGGCTTTAAGCCAGTATAAAAATTCCACAAAGTGTTCTGTCTGTTTTTCATAATCTAACTGATAGACTTCTGTGAGTTCCATTTCTTTCTCTGCCATATATTTCATATAATAGCAGATTGAAAATGCTGTGCGTTTCACTGTATTTGGTGAACGTTTACATTTAATCTTATGCATTAGATATTTACTTGGCAGTTCTTCAATACTCATTGTTTCCAGATTTCTGATGAAAAAATATTTTTCTGTTCCATCTTTTATCGTTTCCACCTTGTATATCATAAGCTGCCTCCTTTCCTCTAACGCTATACACAGTATACCCACTTCATGCCGAAATAGCTATTCATCAATACCAACAATCCCACCGAAAACGCCCTTGAAATACCACCAAACTTTTCGTGCAAAATCTGCTTTTTCTGTAGCAGAACCACGAACGGTTACAGGTAGTATTCCACGCCTTTCCGGTTTCGAATAAAGTGCTGGACATCCTTGATATCTTTTGCCATCTTGCAGCTCGGAAGCGCACACATTACTTCCTCATGATACCTGCCACCTTCTCCTGCACGCTCGTCTAAAATGGACACGACACAAGTATCTGTCTCGGTGCGGAGAGCACGTCCGAATCCCTGTCTTAGTTTTTTCTGCATGTCTGGAACAATCACTGCCTGAATATAATCTTTCAGGCTGGCATATTCCTTCTTCTGTGCTTCACTGATGGGATCAGGAACAGCAAAGGGCAGTTTTACTATAATCAGCGAAGATACCATATCTCCAGGGAAGTCTACTCCTTCCCAACAGGAGCCGGCTGCAAAAAGGACAGCATTGTCCATCTGTTTAAATCTTGTGATCTCTTCCGGTGAATGTCTCCACACCTCTATCATCGGGAACGGAATTTCATCCCTTAACATCTGGTAAACGTTTCCCATCAAATGATAAGATGTAAACAGCACTAGCGTATGCCCGTAAGTCGAACAGATCAGTGAATGGATATGGCCTGCTATCATCTCTGCCTCTTCCTGACTTTCTCTTCTGCATGTCTTCAAATTCTTTGGCAGATATAACAGACAGTTCTTCTGATATTCAAACGGGGAGTCTGCCACATATTCCCGGACTCTCCGCACTCTCTGTAATCCTGTCATTTTCCGAATGTGGGAAAATCCCTGTCCGGTTTTTAAAGTTCCGCTTGTCAGAATCGCTCCCATTCCTCTGCTCCATAACATCTGGTCCAGATACTGTGGAATCCGTCTGCTGGATGCACACAATATAATCCGGTGGTCATGGTCCTGCTTCAGATGCAGCACATACTTCTTATCCTGATGGAAAAAGCATTCCAGCACACTTTTGGTTTCTTCCAGCTTGTTTCTGATCCACTTTGGAATCTTCTTTTCTAATTTTTCTATGATCTTATTCATGGTCTGTATCCCCTCATATAAATACATTGCACACTCTTCTGTCATGTGGAATTCTTCTTTTATCCCATATCTGGTTCTGTGGTTTTCTCCTATGATGTCCAGCACCATCCGGATCGTCCCGGACAGTTTTCTTATCTCCGGGCCTTGGTACTCATTCCCAAGATAAAAGCAGATTTCTCGGATATCGTCATAACAGAGGCTCTTCCCAAACATCTGCTTTGCCGCATCCGGCAGCTTATGTGCTTCATCGACAATCAATGCTCGGTAGTCTTTTAATAACGGGCGGTAATCCTGCAGCCTGTGATAACCATCAGCCAGCAGATAATTGTGATTACAGATCTGAATGAACATTTCATGATCTCTGGAACGCTCCAGATACTGCTGATACCTGCATGAGCCTCTTTTCGGGCAGTCTCCCGAACAGAACTTCGGTACACTCACCATCCTTCTGTCAAACCCACTTAAGTTGGACACTTCGTCCATATCATAATGTTCTTTCAACGACAGCAGAGCTTCTTTCTGCAACGCATTTTTGTTTTTTTCTTCGATTGCAACGATTCGGTGCTCCAACCTCTCATCGCAGACAAAATGCTCTTTCCCTTTTCGTATCACAGCTTTAATAGGGGCCTGAATCGTCCCGTTCTCCTGAAGAATCCGGGAGAGAAAAGGGATATATTCTGTAAGAATTGCTTTCTGGAGTGCAATGCTGGAAGTGGATATCACGACCGGACGCTGCTCATAAGGGGAACATCCTTCTGCAAGGAGGGAATATTTTCTCATCAGAACACAGGCCACCAGATAGGCATACGTCTTGCCGATACCGACACCCGCGTCACACAGTGCTATGTTTCTTCCCAGCAGGTTATCCAGCATTTTGTGGCATAACATAATCTGTTCTTCCCTTACTGCCATTCCATGTTCCGGGAACAGCACTCGGAAAATAGTATCAATTTCTCGATGCGCTCTATTGAGATATTCTCTTGTGTAATACATAATTTGTTACCTGATATGCGTGCTGATATCACATCAATACGCTGTAAAGGATTTCTCCCTACAGCCGTATGTATCTGATATCAACGACACATTCTTCCTTGATTTCTTATACTTTTGATTTTTGGCGTTGTATTTGTCCTCGACTCCCCCATTGCCTTACGGGAACATTACAGGCGGATGCTTGGCATTGCACCGCTCACGGATTTTCTAAAAGTCTTGCTGATTACAACCCAAAGTCCATCCTCTGCTCACTGGCAGTTCCTATGTATCATTATCCCCTCGTAAGTGATCCTCGCAAAAGACCGCCACGGTCCTGTTTCAGTTAAAGATGATTCGCTCGAAACGAAAACGCCACAAAAGAACTCTGCCTCTCACTTTCTGGTCTAATTTCTTCCATGCCCTTTTCATCTGTCCTCGCGTCTTCCTGCCACGCTTCTACTTACGGGAACGTACCTGTAATGCTGGTATGAGGTTGTCAAAGTACACTGGCAAAATTTACCTGCCTATTAAATAGCCGACGAAAAACGCCATAATTATTCAATTTTCAACAAATTTTTTAATTTATTTCTCAAACGGTTTCTCTTCGTGTAAACAGTCTGCTCTGCAAGTTCCATGATCTTAGCGATTTCTCTTCCCGAATATCCCCATGTACTAAGCAAAAGTATCTCTAATGTCTGATGTTCTGTGCCCTTTAATAATTCATAGATCCGTCGGTCTCCAATGTTGTCTAAAAGTTCTCGGATATCCTGTGCAAACCGTCCTCTGTCCCTTTGTTTATGGATCCATATCCTGCATCGTTTCATCCAGATGTTCCCGGTATCTGCGCTCTTCCAGAAAGTCTTCCCTGTCCATCTGGCGCAGCTTTTGGATCTTCTCTTCTTCCATTCCCAGTTCACGCAATTTCTTTTCTTCCTGTTCTTTCCAATAATTCCACTTTCGTTCTTCACTTGTCTTGTTATAAGCCATTTATCTTTCCTCCGATCTGATTTTTGATATAGAAATCAAATCGGAGCATGGCGGTGACCGGATAGGTACGTTATAATGTTCGAAAAATGTCGAAGAAAAATGCTGCAACCTCTTCGATTACAGCACTTTTTTCCATCTTACGTGAATATTTCTTGTTGGTTCATAGGAGATTCCTTCTTTTTCTCATAATGAATAAAAGACTCTTGTCATCCATTATTTATTATAATTTTTCTACTATTACAATAGCTTTTTTAACAAGTTTTCTTGTCTTGGAGTTTAAAAGAAAGCTACCAGTTTTTTTCCTCTGATAGCTTTCCATTCATTCTTATTCTGTTGGGAACATCGCTGCTTCCAACTTATTCATCTCTGTATCCAAAAGACCATATTTTCCTGAGTTATCTTTTTCCACGGATACGTTTACAGTAACAGCTTTTCCATATCTGTTCTTTTCAAGACTCTTCTGGACACTTTCTGTTAATACAGCTGCAAAGACTTCCGGATCATTTCCATCCAATCCCTGCTTTATTTTTTCATTGCTTACCTCTGTAGAGCTTTGTTGCAATGTCTGAAATACATTGGATGGTTCAACTTGTACACTTACTGTATAGACTCCATCCTCTTCTTTCACATCTTGTACTTTGTATTTTGCCAGTTTCTTTACTTCTGTCAGTTTTTCCGCATAATCAGCAATTCCTTTATCCGTAATGTTATCGGAATCATCAAATTGCTGTTGGATACTCTCATTAAAATCCTCTTCGATTTCTTTCTTGGCATCTTTTTCCGAGATTTCTAACAGATTCGCATAGTCCTTATATTCTCCATGATAGTGTGCATCAAGAGAACTTTGGACGTAGGATTTGGCATCAAAGTCTGGTTGTCTGGAGCAAGCTGATAACAATATACATACTATAATTCCTATACTTATGCACAAAACACAATTCTTCTTTTGCATATTCTCTCCTTCACGCTTTATTTATCTTCAATTTTTATCGAAAATAACATTTTTAAATACTGTTCTATTGACTCCTTTTGAACTTTTCTTTCAATATTATATGGAATGCACATAAAAAACTCCACATAACCATTATCAATAAAACTCAGCAATACTTCTCCATTTTCTGTTAAAAAATGTACATATTTTTTATTACATTTACTTTCAAATTTAATATTCGACATTTGCTTGTATATTTTTTTGTAATGATTTTTTATGCTTACTTCATCTGTACAATCAGTTCCATCACCTATCAAAAAAGAAATATACAACTTATCATAATCTTCATTTCTATATGTCATATAAGAATCTGTATGACCATCACCAATATTTTTATAATGCTCATTTGGAATCGAATAACTAATTATTTTCCCCTCTAATGTTTCAAATCTTTCTGTTTCATCAATTCTAATTTCACATGGTTCAAACATTTTTTTTATAAACAAGCCCAATTCATAATCCGACATTTCTATAAAATTAATATAATCTTTTTCTTCCGTTTTTCGCGAATATCCCCCTCTATTATTCCGTTCCCATCTTCTAATTTCTAATTCATCTCCATTTTGTTTCAAATCAATTCTTTGATAATTCTTGGAAAATGTTGGAAAACTTTTATATTTTGTTTGTTTCCAAAAATTGTTTAATTGAGATTCGTCTACTTTTGGGGAACTTTCTGCAATTTTTATTCCTTTTCTAATTGCACAGCCTATCTTATCTATTGTTTCTTCAGCCATAATTTCAATTGTAGGTTCGATAGAAATATAACATCCCATAAACCTTTCAATGGCATTAGGCACAATTAAGAAACCATATTTTTGATTATAATATACAGAAATCATATCCGTTTTCTCCTCTCTATTACTTAAGGGGAATAAAATATTCCCCTTAAGCTATTTACTTTGCTATTATTTTCCTACTGTAATAATGAGTTTAACACCTTTATCAATACCATGTTTTGTAGCATTATTAACTGCATTTATCTGAGCTTCGCTTAATGTTACATTTGGAACAACTACTTGTAATTGTCTACCCACTATTTCTTCCGCATTAACAAATTTACCATTAAATGTTTCTCCTATAAATCCTGAAACTTTATTAATGTCCTTGACAATTACCTTTTCCAATTTATTACCATTTTGATAAGTCTTTGCACCTAAGTCTCGGCTTTTAACACTAGTCACAACACCATTTTCTACTTTATCTATGGTCGGGAAATTGTGTCCCAAGTTATTTCCCATAGCTTTGTCAATAATATCTCCTCGCTCTAATGGTGGTTTTTCCCAAGTGCCTTCTGGCAATTTTGTTTCGGTTACTTCTGCAACTAATTTTTTAAACGATTTATCAATCCCATCATTATGGGTACTTCCTGCACTCCTTACTACATTCAAAAGTTTCCCAGCCCCATAACTAAGGCCACCCATAACGCCACCTGTCACTGCTCCTGCAATACCACCGACTAACGTATCTTTTGCTACTTGTTTCAGACTATTTCCAGACAAACCTGAATTCACTGCACTATATGAAGCTCCACCAATAGCTCCAATAACTGCTCCTGAAACCATCGCCGTTCCTAAGCCACCCATTGCTGGCAATGCTGCCAGAACTGCTCCTGCAGCCAAACCGCCTGTTGCAGCAACTACAAGACCAGAAACTGTAACCGCAGTTATACCAATGGCTACTTTTTTCACCGCATTCCAGTCTACTTTTCCAAGCTTATCTGTAATACGATTTGTTGTCGTACACATATGTCGTACCACTTCTGAGCGGATTTCTGCCGTTCTTTCTGAAACATAGGATTTGAAAGATGTATAAGTTTTTCCAATTTTCTGTACCCCATTGCTTACAGAACGAATAAACTGACTTCCTCTGGATGTGATCTTTTGATATGTACTGCTACTGGTTACACGATTTTTCACAGATTGATATGTCTGTTTTGCATGTTTAGCTGCATTTTTGGCAGTTTTTGCTACCCCCTTCACTGTGTTAACAATAGTTTTTGCTGCTTTCTTAGCTGTATTTACTACTGTTTTGACTACCTTTTTCGCAGTATTAACGATTTTCTTGCCGACACTCTTGACTGCTTTCGCTGCTTTTTTAGCTGTACTCTTAATCCTGCTCCACAATGAATGTCCTGTCGGATCACTGTAATTCAGCGGATTATTGGTCGTATAATCGTAGCGGTTTCTGGTCAATGGATTTTCTGTCGTTCCAAGGTCACTATCTTCAGTTGTAAAGGTTCCGTTCTCTGCGTTATAGTATCTTGCCCGCAGATACTGAAGTCCTGTTTTTACATTTGTGGACTCCCCATTGTAACCGTAGTAATTGACACCGTCTGCTGTTCCTGATGTAAGGTTACCGTATGAATCATACTGATAACTGTTCGTCAGATTAGCTGTTTCGGTCAGGATTCCGGTCACGCTGTTTCTTCCGTCATATAAATAATAACTGCTTTCTTCCGATTTATCAACGCTTACCCGTTCTCCGATTCCACTTTCTCCATAAGTATAAGCCTGACGTACTTTCTCGTCTGCTCCATACTCTGCAAGGACTTCTGTATTCTCGCGATTGATATCGTTGATATACTCTGTCAGTGTGTATCCTTTGGCATTGGAACCGCCTTTTACCAGAGAGGCAAGCTGCTCTTTCGGGCTGTTTCCATCTTCGGTACGCTGGTTCGCCGGGATCAGGACTTCATCGCCATAGCAGTCTTCCCATTTATAGGTGTTATCAAGTTCGAATACCCGGTTGTTATCTCCATCGTACATGGCTGCCATCAGGACTGTTCCACCCTGTTTTACTACTGCCAAACGATTCTCTGCTGTGTATTCATAAGTAACCGGATCTGCACTGTTTGTCTTATCACATTCCTGGATCAGATTGCCATCTTTATCATAGCTGTAGGTTGTTCCCGGATCGCCCCAGATCTTTGCATTGGTGCGTTTGATGAGCTGGTTGGAATCGTTGTACTTATAGTTATATTTTGCTTTGCTGACACCATCCTCGATCTTCTCGTAAGAGGTCCGGTTTCCAATCTTGTCATAAGTATAATTATGGACTGTCTTTTTACCGCCCTCTGCTTTTTCTGTACAGCGTGTCAGTTCCCAGTTGTCATCGTATTCATAGGTACGTGTCGTCTGGATCTCTTTTTCCTGATGCTCACAGTCTGCTTTGTCTGTCTCTTTCTGTGTATCGCCCCAGTTGTACCAGTCTTCCCAGCTTGGCGTCTTTCTTGTTCCAGCTTCCAGTTCCGTAGCTGTTTCTCCAACTACATATCCCTGATCATTGTACTTGTACTCATAAGTACTGATTACTTTGCCGCAGGAACCACAGGTATTCACAATCTTTGTGATATGATCTTCTGCATCGTAAGATACTTCCGTCTTTGTTCCATTACTTCTAGTAACTTCTGTCACACGGTTCAGTGCATCATGCTTGTAAGTGGTTACTTTTCTATTACGGTCTGTCAGTTTTACCAGATTATCATTTAAGTCGTATTCATAGCTGATCTTTGTCCCATCCGGGTATACGATTGCCTGCAGATTATCTGCGTCATCATAAACGTAGCTGACATCCTTTTTCGAACCGCTTGTCACTTTGGTGATTCTTCCAAGTGCATCGTATTCGTAGCTGCTCTTGCCTGTCTGATCCTTCATGGATACCCGTTCCCCGGCACTGTTATATGCGTAGGTCACGTCCTTTTCGGATGTCTCGCCTTTTGCGTCCTGATAAGATTTCTCCAACAGGTCATTCAGTTTGTCGTAATCATACGTGGTTTTCTTGCCGCTTGCCTGTGTATGTCCGGTCAGTCTGCCTTTTTCATCATAGTCGAATTTCTCCGTTCTTCCTGCCGGATCTTTGATGGATGTCAGGTTGCCTTCTAAGTCATAAGTATAATTCGTTGTCTTATTTGCTGCATTGGTGAAGGTCACCAGGTTATCCATGTTGTCGTAACCATAAGTTGTTACACCGCCAAGGGCATCAGTTACTTTGGTCAGGTTGTCATTCTTGTCATATTCCAGATGGCTCTTTAATCCGGTCTTATCTGTAACAACCTGAATATTCCCATGTGCATCGTAATCAAATCCCGTTGTGAATCCACGCTTGTCTGTAATAGAAGTTACCCTGCTGTCCTTATCATAGGTATAGGATTCCTTCTGCCCCAGTGCATCGGTCTCTTCTGTTACACGGTTGTCTTTATCGTAGACTGTCTTTGCAACATAGCCCATCGGATCTGTTACAGATGTAACATTATAATTCTTATCATATCCATAGCTGGTCTTTCTTCCACCCGGTTTGGTGATCTCAGTAATATTTCCTGCCGGGTCGTAAGTGTAAGCAGTTATCTTACCAAGCGGATCAGCTGCAGAAGTCATCTGACCTGCCAGGTCATAACTGTAGGTATTGCTCCGTCCAAGCGGATCTGTCTCCTTCACCAGATTGCCATACTTATCATAAGAAAAGCTGGTTGTTCCATCCAGTGCATTGGTAGAAGACTTCATGTTATGGAGCTTATCGTAAGTATAAGTAGTGGTACTCTTTAAGCTGTCGCTTTCTTTTACCACGTTGTCCACTTTATCATAAGAGAAATTTTTAGTATAACCCAGTGGACTGGTCATACTCTTCAGACGTCCGGCTTTATCATAACTATAGGTATACTCTCCACCATTCGCCTGTGTCATCTTTGTGACATTGTCATTCAGGTCAACACTGTACTGTGTCTCATTTCCCTTTGCATCCGTTACAGAAATGACATTGCCATGCTTGTCGTAATCATATTTGGTAACTGCTCCCTTTGGAGAAATCTGTTCCGTCATGTTACTCAGGCTGTCATATTTGTATTCGGTAATGAGTCCCATCGGATCTTTTGATTTGGTAAGATTTCCAATGGCATCATAACGGTATTCATTTGTTTCTTTTAACGGAGAAGTCTCACCGATCTTGCGGTCCAGTTCATCATACTGGTAGGTTGTCGTATTTCCATTTCCGTCTGTCTGGGATACGAGATTGTCATTTTTATCGTAAGCATACTTGGTAACCGTACCGTTTTCATCGACAGATTCCGTCACATTATCATTTCCGTCATACTTAAAGGTGCTGGATGCTCCCAGTGGATTTGTCTGAGAAATAACCCGGTCTTTCTTATCGTAAGCGTATTTATATGTGGCTTCCTCTTCTTCTGTCATGGATAACTGGTTGCCGACTTTATCGTAGGTAAAGGTTGTTTTATGACCTTCCGCATCCGTTACCGCTGTAATGCGGTCCATAACATCATATTCATAAGATGTGATACTTCCGTCTGCTTCAGTAAGTTTCAGGAGTCTGCCGTACTGATCGTACTTGTATGTTGCTGTCCTGCCAAGTTCATCGGTCTGTGTCAGTACATTTCCGGCACCATCATAAGTATAATCCATACTGTTTCCACCATTGTCGGAGGAATGGATCAGGTTGCCTGCTCCGTCATATTGATAGGTAATTACGAGTCCCTGTGCATCCGTACATTTTACAAGCTGTCCGATGGCATCGTACTCCATCAGCACCTTGTCCCCTGTCGGCAGTATTATGGATGTGTTATTTCCCTCTTTATCATACACATAACTATACGCATTGCGAGGGCATCTGTCATCTTTGTGCTGTTGCCCTGTGAATCGTATTCGTAAGTGGTCTTTCCTTTCAGGGCATCCACCGTCTGTTCCAGATTGTCGGTGGAATCATATTTCATTGCTGTAATGTTGCCCTTTGCATCGCTTACCGATGTCATGTTTCCATTACCATCGTAAGTCATGGTACTGGTATTTCCATTTTCATCGGTAGAGGATACCAGATTTCCATTTAAGTCATACTTCATGGATACGGTATATCCAAGGGCATCTTTGGATGTAGTCAGATTTCCTGCCTTGTCGTAAGCATAAGTATCTGTTCTTCCCTCTTCATCGGTAGAAGATACCAGATTTCCTGCTTTATCATAAGTATATGTGGTAGTTCCACCTTCTGGGTTGGTTTCACTTAAGCGGTTTCCTGTATTATCGTAGGTATAAGTCCAGGTTCTTCCACTGTCATCTGATTTTGATACCAGATTGTCTGCCGCATCATAAGTATAAGTGGTAACTGCACCTAATTCATCTGTCTCTTTAGCGAGTCTTCCGCAGTTATCATATTCCTTGGAATGGCTGCTTCCATCTCCATAAGTAATCTTGGTTTCATTTCCTAATGCGTCATATTCATATTTGGTTATATTACCAACTGCATCTTTGGACTGAAGCACCTGTCCAAGAGAATCAAACTTGGATACGGTTGCATTTCCATTTCCATCGGTATATTTTTTCAGATTTCCTGCTTTGTCATATTCATAGAGCTTTGTTCCAAAATCTTTATTACTCTCTTCTATGACACGTCCCATGCTGTCATACTTATAAGTAATTGTATTTCCTTTTGCATCGGTTGCTTTGACCTGCTGATAATTCTTATCATAAACGTAGCTGATCTGATTTCCTTTCGGATCTGTACCACTGGTCATGTTGTACATCTTATCATAAGTATAAGTGGTGGTATTCCCCAGTGCGTCAGTACTTGCTGTAATATTTCCCACACCATCCAGCGTATAAGCGGTCACACCGCCATCGGCTGCTGTCTTGGAAGTCAGATTGCCATTCGCATCGTAACTGTTCGAGGTTACATTTCCAAGTGGATCTGTCATGGTAACTGCACGATTCATCGCGTCATACGTGAATCCCCATGCTGCTCCATTTCCATCCACATATCCGGTCATGTTCGGTCCGTCATACGAATACGTTGTTGTGACACCTCTGCCGTCTGTCTGGGATACCATACGATGTTTGTCATCGTAAGTATAGGTAATGGCTGTTCCATCCGGTTTTGTAGATGTGACCATATTTCCATTACCGTCATAACTGTAAGTAACCGTTGCTCCGTTATATCCAGTTGCACTGGTCAGCTTATTCTGCTCATTATAAGTATAAGAGGCTGTCTTTCCATCCTCTCTTGTCTCCGTTGCTACATTGCCAAATGTATCATAAGTGTAAGTTTTTGTTCCGGCTGCTGTCGTTTCGGAAGCAAGCTGATTCTCTGCATTATAAGTCTTTTCACAGGTTGTTCCATCCGGATATTCAATGGATGTTGTGCGGTACTGATCATCATAATGATAAACGGTCTTATTTCCTTCGTTATCCGTTGTTGTAGTAGAACTCTTTCCGTACTTGAAAGTTGCCGTTCCTTTTTCTGCATCAGTCTGCTCTACAACTCTTCCTTCTTTATCGTAAGTATTCTTTACAACCGTATTGCCATTCTCATCTTTCCAGCTTGTCATACGGCTGTCATCATCATATTTGTACTCTTTTGTTGTTCCATTCGGATCTGTTACAGATATCAGATTTCCCTGCTCATCATATTTGTAAGAAACTTTTCCACCATCTGGAAGAGACAGTTCCTTGATATGCCCGAATTTATCCTGTTTTACCCCGAATGTTTTTCCGGATGGTGTTGTAATCTTACTCAGATTATAATCATCGTCATAATCTAATACTGTCTTAAATCCATTCACATCCGTTACATAACGTAAAATTCCATATTTATCAAATGACCAGACGCTCTGATCCGCATCTGTCAGTTCCCATCCGATGTAGTCATGGTCTGTATCTTTATAGCTGACTGCTTTTAAATCATATACATAACCATCCGGAGTAGTGTAGCTTCCATCTTCATTCTTATCAAAGATCAGATAACTTCCGTCCCCTCTCATATACAGAAGACTTCCGTCCTCCATTTGAGAAAGTGACTGGTCATAGTTAAAGCTCCATCCACGTCCGAACATGGAATGCTGGTCTGTTCCTTTGGAATTGTAGCTTCTTGTAATGGAGAATTCTCCATTCAGTTCATTCATCGTCGCATCGGACTGATCCATGTAGAAGTTACCAGTATTTAAGTTGACTGGTTCAAATCCAAATTCACAGTGCAGGCCTCTTCCCATCAATGCTCCGTCAATCCGCATCTTATCCTGATCGGTAAGCGGTGCAGGACTATATGGAACATTTGTCTGTGGGTTACGGATAAAGATCGTGTTATTTGCGACTACCAGTGCGTCCATAACCTGATTGTCTTTCATAATGTTCTTAAGCGGAACACCATAATATTTTGCAATCTTCGGGAATGTATCAAACTGCTTCACTTCATAGATCACAAAGCTGTCACTGGTCACTTCTTTTCCTGTTTCCAGCTTTCCATCAATCTCTTTCGATGCTTTTGCTTTGATCTTATAAAGCTTGTCCTTCGTCAGCCCTGAATACAGTGCACTCTGCCAGTTGGAATCTTTGCTGTAATACTTATTCGCCTCCGGGAACTGCTTATTGTATTCAGTACTGTCTGGATAGGAATACAATGGTTTTGCATCTGTTTCGTGATGTTCTTCATTTTCCTCATCTGGAAGCAGATAATATTCTACTGTAGATTTGCTCTTTGCAATTCCGTCTGCAAATACGGCATCAAACTTCAGCTTTCCATTTGTATTCTTTTCTGTCATCGGGCGAAGCAGGATCGTTGTTTCATCCAGTGACATATCTCGCAGATATGGATCTTCAGCCGGTGACCACTGGATGCTGAGTTTCGGTCCATAAACGGATGCCCTGTTATTCAGTACCTCACACTGCATAGAAGCTCCAAGGTTATTTGCCTCGGCAATGGCTACCAGTGCAAATCCGTTATTCGCATGAGTTCCCTGCACCCAGTCATTGACAGATCTTTGACGTCATAATTGATATAGCTGTTCCTGCTGGTACTTGCATTCTGTACATCCTGAAACGTAAGATTTACTGGTTTTGTTTTCCATGTGATGGAGGTGTTCCACGACTGATCTACACGATAAAGTCCAAACTGGGATGCACCACCACTGTATGCAGTTTTCTGACTGACTGCAAATGTTGCACTGTCAATTTTGGAATCTTTCGGAATCTGACTAAAATTTGAATTTACTTTGATATAAGTCCGGCAGTTCTGGTGTGCAGTACCAAATCCTGCAAGGTTCCCAGACTTAATACCATCATCAAATCCGACATACGGATAATTGTTGTCACCAATCTGACTGGTAGGACTTCCCTCTTCCACACCGATCATGTTAAAGGAACTCTTCTGAATCTCTACTGGTGTCGGATCGATCCTGACCGGATACTGACGTTCTTCTGCCGAAAGCCAATCCCTATCTGGTTTTACGGTCAGGATTGTTTTTCCATCTTCTTCCCGAAGTTCCAATGTGATCAGGAAACTGATTTCCCCGGCAGCATCTTCCATTGATGGCGTCTCCAGAAGATACTTCGCATCTTTGATTGTCTTCCCTTCCGGATAGATATAGACCTGATTGTCTTTTACTTCTGCCTGATACCCCGGAATCTGCAGCTCGTATTCATAGACTTCCCTGTCTGTTGGCTGCTGAAGTACGATATCTTCCTTAATGCTGGAATCCAGTACTGTATACTGAACATCTGCGCCCTCGTAAACTTCATTATAAAGGATCGCATTGTCTTTAATAACGGAATGTGTATAATCTCCATCTACCGGAATGATCCCGATTCTGGTCTTTCCATTTTCAATCGTTACACCATTCTCTTCTGACATCTGTTCCGGAAGAAGGATAGCATAATCGTTTGCCTTGTTCTGATAAACTTCTGTTTTCTCTTCCTTTTCTTCAGTTGCCACTACACTGCTGGCTTCCTGTGCTTCTTCGGATGCCGGAGTATCTGCTTCTTCTGGTTTTACAAGTGTATTATCAACCAGCTCGGTATCTCCATCCTCATTCTTATAAGTTCCGACATAACCTCCATAAACGGTTGTATACTGCTTGTCCCCTGTCTTATAAGTCTTGGAAATGGCATCATAATCAATCAGTTCACCTTCCGGTTCTTCTGGAATCGGATAGTAATCCTGTGGTTCTTTCAACTCCACTTCTTTTTCCTGCGGATTTTCTTCTGTTTCTTCCGCTGGAGTTGTCTGTTCTTCCTGCGTCTCTGTATCTTCTGATGGCGTCGTTTCATTTTGTACGTCCGCATCAGACTGCTGACTCTTATCTTGTTCTCCAGATGTGGAATCTGTAATCCCTGCTTCCTCTTCCGTCAAAGCCTCTGGTCTGGAGAAATCTGCATTCTTCTGTACATCCTCAATGGCCTCTTTTGCCTGTACAAAAATAGGCTCTGTTCCCTGTAGTGCCATCAGGAGTGCAAGTACTAAGCTATAGCCGACTTTCGAAATCTCTTCATAGTCTCTTTCTCCCTCTTGTAATCTTTTTCTATAATTCCTTTACAAAATAACCGCTACCCTCCTTTTTTCTGACTTTGGCACTACTATAATCTAAAAAATCACAAAATTTTCATAAATGGTAAAAATGCCCCTTGAGGTGGCAAAAATAGACGAAATCGGTCGAAAAAATAGTAAGACACCATCGCCTTACTATTTTTCATCTAATTTCATATATAATAATATTTTCACTTGAAAGGATTTCTCCGTATGGCAGATCTCCATCTGACCATGATATTTTTCTACTACGAGTTTCACATTTTGTAATCCTATTCCATGTCCTTCTTTCCTGCTTTTCGTTGTCAGATAAATTCCATTCCGCACTTTTGGTGTATCTTTTATGCTATTCTCAATCTGGATATTCATGATTCCTTTTCCATAATACATCTGAAACGATAATCTCCTTTCATCTGAAGCTGCTGTCCCACGAATAGCATTATCCATAAGATTTCCCACTATTATACTTATATCAAATAATTCTTCCCCTATATGATTCGGTATTTCTACAGAAATCTCCGGATTTTCAATTACTGATTTCGAATCTTCCAAAATATAATTCAGCAGATTATTCATATTACGGTTTTCTGTATATAAATGATGACATAAGGCTGTTCCGGCTATATTCTCCATTTGTTTCAGATACGATAGAATCTCTTCATTTCCTCCCGTTTTTGCCATTGCCCCTATTGTTGTAAGATGGTGCTTGTAATCATGATGTATCTTATTCAGCCTGTCCTGTGATTTCATCATCATCTCCAGTTCTTTTGCATACTGGCTCATCTGAATTTTCATCTCTTCCTGTTTTGCTGTTTCAATATAACTTTTCTGAACCTCATCGTGCAGATAGAAAATAAACACATTGATAAACAGTAAGAATAATACAATCGTAGACCGCACACCTCTTCTGTCTGGCAGCAATATCCTGATACAGACTATAATGCTGATCACCAGGACAGAAAGCATAGCAAGCCAATGACGGTTCTTTATATAATAACTTCTCTTTACACCTACTTTTCTTTCAATAATGACTTCCAGTAAAAAGAATATAAAATTTCCCATTACAATAGTTCCCGGTCCCATGTGATGATGCACCGGATTTCTTGCTACCGCATACCGTTGAAAGAACACGATTGGAATCCCATCACATAAAATTCCCATAATATATACCATAAGTGTATTCCAGACATGATGTTGCCAGTCTGCCTGATATGCCACTGTTATAATTAACAGAGCTATCAGCTCAAAGATCAGATCTCCGTACATCGTTCCCCACTGCATGCTTCCCCAGCATGAAAGCAGATATGCACAAAAATATGCAAATAGCTTTTGTGTATCCTCATTTTTTGGATACAGGATGGTATTGTAACGGAACACAGTATAAATCCAGAATAATTTACTTGTCAGATAAGTGATCAAATGGAGATTCATAATCTTTTCTTCTCCGTTTGTAATAGTCTTTCCCTGACCTTCTTGCGATTTGCTTTACTGATACTGAGACGTGTCTTGTCTTTCATAACCACGTTGTCATATTCGTAATGCTCCACGTGTTCCATATTGATGAGATAGGACTTGTGAATCAGTAAGAAATATTCTTCTGTTACATCCGCTACATCCTTTAATTTTCCTCGATATTCATATTCTTTTTCCGATGTCACGATATGTACTCTTTTTCCCAGACTATAAAAATACAGGATCTTGTCATAAGAAATCTTGTGGATTCCTTTTGTATCCGTATATTCAAATATTTTCTTCCGTTCTTTTAACAGTTCCCGTAATTCACCTATCACCCGGAAAAGTTCTTCCTCTCGGATTGGCTTTACAAGAAAATCAAATGGATGAATACGGAATAATTTCATAGCATATTCCTGATATGTTGAAATATAGGTAATCCGCAGTTCTTTTCCATAATTTTTCTTTCGTATCTCCGTTCCGATATCAATTCCATTCTCATGTTCCAGACAAATATCAAGGAATAACATATCGTAGGATTCTTCTTCCAGCCTGTTAAGAAGCTGCTCCGCAGAATAGTATATTTCTATAGATATCTGACAGTCATTCGCTTTCCCATAATGGAGCAGCTTCTGTTCTAACCAATTACATAGGATGATGTCATCATCACAGATTGCAAGTTCTAGCATATTTTCTTACCCTCAGTCTTTCGTAACACGACAAATGGGGAAAAGAATCCCCTTCAATTCTTTTCCCGAATGGACATCACTAATTTTGTGTCATTTTTCCGATGCAACAGCACCACTTCCTTTGCTGTCTTATTTTGTCCTCTATATAATAAACACTTGAACAAGAAAAAACTGTCGCCATTTTATAATTTATTTATATTTTTTATGTTTTATTTATATTTTATCCAAATATTACAGCGATAACTAATAATGTCACCCCCTGCATTATTCTTTTTATTTTTAGCGTCATTTGATAAAACATCAACGTTTTTGATGGCAAAAAGGGAACCTGCAAAACCAGATTCCCTTTAAAATACATGCTCTTCTCTAAAAGGATGATAAATCCACCATCCTCTGCTTATTTTTAAAAACTTTTTCCTTTTTTACAATACTTATAAATATTAAATGGTTTTTCTTTTTTTTCAAATAAAATCCCTGTTGTTTTAATAATTTTTATAAGTTCATCCGACTCCATATCTGTCGTTTTAAATATAAATATTTTCTTTTCATTTGTTATGAAAAAAAGAAGTTTTTATATAAGAACATTCTATCAATATTTTTAAATTCATAAATTTGATCTTCATCTATTTTAATTGCGTTTTCATCGATATCCACCGTTTCATATCCTGATCTACCCCAGACAAATTCATGAACATTTTTTTCAAAATTTTTACCAATCATTTGATACCAAATAATCCAAGCCACACAAGCCACACAAGTTCCAATCCCTATTCCAAACATCAAATAACTTTCCGACAGATAACAATTAATCGACAGTAAAAATTCTACAGGTGTAAAAATATAGATAATCATTCTACTTTTCTGTCTTGTTTTAAATAATTGATTAGGAATTATAAACCCAAGCGAAAGCATTCTTTCTAATTCTTCCCTATCCTCATCTGACACAATTGATTTAATATGCATTCTTCTTAATCCCCCTTTTGCCAGAGGTCCTCTTTATAAAATCGAACCTCTGGCCATTGTCTCTTTTATTCTTTTACAATTTACAGCGCTTGAATCAACAAACCAAAAACAGTACCTGCTCCAGCTGAAAATAAAGCAATAATTGACGGAATTGCATTTACAACTAATGCACCCGCAAGAACTAATATTACGGCTCCTGCCAGTATATTACTATGCTCTTTTGTGAATTCTACAACATTAAATTCAAGACCACTATTAGAATTTAATGTCATTGTAAAAATCAAAGCAACCGATATTGTCCACTCTTTTTCCTCTTCTGGCAGCAAATCTGATGTACTAAATACAATGGAAAACTCTACACTATTGGCAAAAACATTATTTATTTCAAAAGCAATATTACCAGATTTAACCGATAAAGCAATTTTTTCTATCGTATTTCCAAAGTTATCTGCTCCCTCTATACCTGTATCTGATAAATTTGATGAAATCTCCATAATTTGATTTTTGCAAGTTTGTGTCAATTCTCCATCATTTCCTATATCCACTTTTATATTATAAATTTTACCAGTTGAACTTTCAAGCGATGTGGATATTTTAGTAGAAATATCAATTGCTCCTTGAGGACTCATCATTGTTCCCAGTGAAATTTCCTTATCATACTCCACACCCACATCCATAATTTTATTCAGATAACCAAGCGGCTCCATTACATTATAGACATATTGATTTCGTGCTATTTTTACCTTTGCCCGAAGATTTTCTTGCGCTATTTCCTCATCTGTTTTTGTCGATACGGCATCGAACTTTTTAAATCCAGTATCTCTCCCTGAATATGCATCTTTATCCAGTGGGAACGAAGGTGATGAAGAAAATGAGTTCAACTCACAAAATTGATCAAATGCCCAGTTCTTCGGCATCGAATATCCCAAATTACAGCTAAATCCAGTTGACATATCTGCCACAAATGATTTACTTGCCAATCCTGCTTCATAAACTTTAGTACATACATATCTTGGTGCATAAATGCCGACTTTATAATTTTTATCATTTGTCGAACTGAAAAAGATCATGTGAATCTGTTCAAAATAAGGTATAATAAATGTATCAATCTGATATGAATAACAATCAAAATCCACTGCAAAGTATATAGTCGTTCCACTTGGTATACCGATTCTCTCGGCTGCTAAAATTGCTGTCTGTGCATCAACACTTCCCTGGGACGGATCCTTAAAATAGTTTAATTCATATCCTCCATCCTGATATATCGGGAATACCGATAATCCTGCATTTTCAATGTTTTTCACTTCTGTTGATGTCAAATATTTCGGTGTATGTTCTTTTCCAACAGAACCTGTCAGATAACGTCCTACATGAGTATACCCTGCATTTTTTATATCTAATGCCTGTTGTTTATTTAATACTGTTGCACAGTCACACGCTTTTGCTGCCCTGTTTGTATCGCCTTTACTCGTAAGCAATGATTTCATAGTAGAAACATTTACTTTTCCTTTTGTTACAAGTCCAATTCCTGTCAGACCATAAAACTCCTGAAATTCTGACACCTTTGACTCTGTAGTCGAATCAAACACGCCATCGAATCTTCCCGGATTATATCCGTTAAAATATAGTCCGTATTGAGCAATCTTATTAAATGGAACATATTTCGTCGAGTTCTGTCCGTTCTGTAATGTACCCGGAAACGCATTTGTTGTTGCATCGCCAAAATTAACTGAATTCAAATCTGTAATTAATTCAGTTGTAACTCCTTCAGCCGCCTGCAATGCACCAACTAAAGACAAAATTGTCTGTCTTGAGGCAATTCCATCACAAGGTCCAACACCAATAACATCTGACCAGTCACTATTTAATTGCTGTTGAATAAGAACAATATTGGAATCCCCACCAGAAACCTTTGTAAACCAGTTTAGGGATAACAATCCAGACCAAACTTTCCAATCAATTTTGCCCGTAACTTCCAGTCCTGCATTTTCCTGCATCTTTTTAACTGCATTTACTCCTGATGTATAATAAATTCCAGTAATTCCTCCAGCAGCATATCCTTTGCAAAACAGAGCACACTGAATCAAGCATACATTAACCTGCGGAGTATCATTCGGATCCATTTTTGTAATAATGGCTAACTTCTTCATGGTATTAATAGTAAGTGGTCCAACCGTTCCTGTAATCGTTGAGATCCATTCTGAATCTGAAATGCACGAATGATTCCCTGCATCACGGCTGTTCCGGTCTTTCCATCTTCATCCAGTTTTACCCAATCCTTATGTCCACCAAACATCGCATTTAAATATTTTTGTGCTGCTTTTACATTCTGATCACTCATATTCACTACCTCCTAATTCAAGTCAATTATAAAGATTTCTAACTCTTTATATGTCTATCACTAAAAGTTACAATAACAATTTATCAATCAACTGTGCCTATTTTGTGACTATTTTCCAAAGGATTCATTAACTTCCTTATAAAATCCTTAACAAATTATGAAAGAAACCATCAATTTATCACCCCATATCCCATTATAGAACTGTAATCTACTGCATAATTTCTCTGCCGTACCTGATCACTGGAATTTCCCTCAATCGTGTAAACTCTTCCACCTTCACACTTTTCTACTATTCCTACATGATCCGATGTTCCATCATGATCCCAGTCAAAAAAGATGATCATTCCAGCTGTCGGAGTTGTTCCGCCACTCTGCCACTTATTCTTTCCCTGAAACCAGGACACTCCATCACTGCACAATGAGAATTTAGGAACATTCCCACTTGCAATCAGACCGCTCTGATCCGCACACCAGCTTACAAAACAGGCACACCATTCTACCCGACTGTCAAATCCGTACCAGCTCCAGAACTTCTGACCGCCACTGTTTCCAAGCTGCCCCATTGCAACCGACACAATCTGCTGATTACCAAACAAACCAGCAAACAGGCTGCCACCGGAATAATACCGCATCACATGGGGAACGTATTGGGGATCTCCGTAACTGCTCCATCCATGCGAAGCTGCCTGTTCCTGTGAAAACTGCAATGCATTGGCTTCTGTATAACCGCCTCTTTGCAATGCCCATCCTATGTAGCCATTTCCATAGTTATATCCCTGCCATGCAAGTTTCAGCTTGTCCCGATCCTGTGGACTGCTGCATCCTGCCTGTCTGATACAGTCTGCAAAGGTCTGTACTCCAACCTCTATCGAATAATCCGGATCAGTAATAGAACCAGGAGTGTGTGGGAATCTTGTATTATATGGACTTTCCGAACACTGCATCGGGTCTGTTCCCCTGCCTCCAGATTCCTGCATCATGATGGCCTGTATCGCAGACACATATTCCGGAATGCCGTATTGGGATGCATACTGCTGTATCACAGAAGTATACGCAAGCACTTCTTCACTTAGGGATTCGGAGCTTTCCGAATTACTGCTGAAAGCTGCTCCTGCAATGATTCCCACAATCAGAATAAATACCAGAAGAAATGCACTACCTCCGGCAGCAATCCATTTTCCCATTTTTTCAAGAGCTACTACCCCTTTTTGAATCGCTGCTGTAATTCCCTGTACGGATAACTTTGAACCCTTTCCAGTTACCTGAAGGACTGCTTTTCCACTTTCTGCCGATGCCTGTGCTGACTTTCTGCCATCTGGCTGCTCTTGCTTTCTGCATCGCCTGAAGACTTTTTTTCCATCTGCTGTTCTGCATGGATGCCTTGTGTCTTTATTTTTCTTGAGACAGACCGGATACTTTACCACTCTCGGTGGCTGCTTTCACCTGCCGTTTACCATTCTCCTTGGCAAGTGCTGCCTGC